>ERZ1049444.458-NODE-458-length-38982-cov-6.256660_pt1 | contig 38982 bp, 35 predicted proteins | sample MGYA00383101_ERZ1049444 | MGnify/ENA primary metagenome ERZ1049444 (study PRJEB29581, sample SAMEA5548371) | metagenome | biome: marine; feature: coastal; material: water | depth 50 m | study: Short-term variability in the microbial, nano- and picoplankton... | reverse complement strand
AGGAATGTTGGAATTAAAAAAGCTAAAGGTGAATTTATTTTTTTTCTAGATTCTGATGATTATATTGAGACAGAAGCATTAAATTTATTATATTCACAGATAACTAAATCAAAAATTGATTTGGTTATTGGTAACTTCACAACACTTTTAGATAGCAAAAAAATAATACCTTCAAGAAATATTTTGCATTTCCCAGGATCAACAATCCTTTCAAGAAAAAAAATAAATACATACATTAATTTATATCTTCAAAGGCCAAATAAATATCCGCTTTTTGCATTCTCATGGGGCCGCTTGTTTAGAACAGAAATTATTAAAGAAAAAAAAATATTATTTAATAAAGATATGCGAACATTTGAGGATGTTGATTTTAATTTTAGGTATCTTTGCTATGTTGAAAATGCTTTTTACGTAAAAAAATCTATTATTAATCATATCATTTCTTCAACCTACTCCTCTGCAACAATGAATATTCCAAAAAATTATAAGAAATTCTTTGGTTATGGAATTGCCCTAGAAAGTGCGTCAAATTATTTACGGAAAAATAAAATAACCAAAAATATTATTCCAAACGTTGCTCATGCTTATTCAGCCTTTACCATTATTCAATTTATTCGGCTAGGGCTCCAATATAATAAGAAAAATAAAGTAATAATTAAAAAAATATTTTTTGAATTTGTAAATGATCCTTTACTCCAGGAAAAAATTTCACATTACTCACCTAACAAAGGCGATAGTGTGATTATCCCAGTACTTATTAAAATGAAATTTACTTGGCTTCTTATTCAATTTTGCAGGATTAAAGGAAAATTGAGATACTAGTTAGAGACTTTTTGTTATAATAATAAATTGATACATGTAAATAATTGTTTATGAGCTTACTTGAAAATTATACAAAACAAGACTTAATTACAAAAATAGGTGCTCAGACGATACCTACCATAATTTATGGTGCTGGTGTTTCTGGCCAAGCCCTTCTTTTCGCTTGCAGAGAGTCTGATATTGAGGTTGTAGGTTTCTGTGATAACAATATTAAAAAAAAGGGAAAATCGCTTCTTGATATAGAAATTATTCATACAGATGATATTAAAAGTAGATTTCCTAATGCAAATTGGCTCATTGCGTCTGCTGATATAACTGACATAAGGGATCATCTTATCGATTATGGTTATGATGAAACTAATCTTTACCCTGGTGCCACCCTTCTAAGAGATTACAATCTAGAAAATTTCTCTAAACATTATGAATCTTATAATGAAGAAGATAATGACAAAGGTTTTATTGAGTTTGCTGTTGCCAGCACAATTCAGTGTCATGATGGCTATCTAGATTCAAGTAAAGTTTTCATGCGTAGCGTAGATATTGTAGTTACTGAAAAATGTACAATGAAATGTGTAGATTGCTCTAATTTAATGCAATACTTCGAAAAACCAGAAAGTTATGAGATCCAAGAAATGAACGAAGCAATCGAAGCATTATGTTCAGTATCTGATGAAATTTTTGAGTTTAGAGTGATTGGTGGTGAGCCTTTTGTGAACAAAGAAGTTCACCTTGTAGTTGAAAAGCTCATAGCCGAACCTAAAGTTAAAAGAATTGTTATCTACACAAACGGTAATGTTATACCAAGAGATCACCAACTTGAATGTTTAAAACATAAAAAAGTATTATTTAACATAACCGATTACTCAAGATGTGGGGAAGAGGTTGAAGATGCGTATACAAAGAAACTATCAAGATTCCAACGTACAACGGATAAATTAGAACAAATTTGTATTGACAATCAAATAGATTACAGGAGACATCCACCTGAAAATTGGACTGATTGTGGGCGTATCGAGAAATTCAATAGGACTGAGGAAAAAAATCAAGAAGTATTCGACGCTTGTTGCTGTAAGAACCTTACAACATTATCAAAAAATGAGCTTCATAGATGTCCATTTTCTGCACAAATTACTAGATTAGACGTCTGTGATGAAAAAGTTGATTATGTTGATCTAACCGTCGCATCCGATATATCAGATAAGAGAAATGAAATACAGTCATTGTTAGAAAGTAAGGTTGCACTTAAAGCATGCGATTATTGTCCAGGGAGGGCTCTGCATGACCCGCAAATTACTCCAGCTGTTCAGATAAAAATGCCTCTTCCTTATGAGAAGAAACAAAAAGCTTCAGCCTAATCGCTATACTTTTAGATAGGCTTTAAGCTTCTCTAAACATAAAAAATAACCATACTCAATAACACGTATCATTTTTGATACTAATAACAAGAAATGAAGATAAAATGTTTGCTTAAAAATTATTTTAATCATTTTATCTCTGCACTTATATCTCCCCTCAATCATAAAAGATGAACCATAAGATTTATTTGTATGGCTTTCGGGCCATATTCTAAAATCTGCTAACAATTCTTTATTAAAAACTAGTTTCTTTTCTTTAGCGTAGCAAGAAGTAATCATGAAATCTATGTCTGTAGTATAGGGAATATCATAAAATTTTGAGTTTTTAAAAAATTTTGTTTTTAATAATTGCGATGACGGAGTACCTAAATAGTTTCTATAGAAAATTGAGATGAGTAACTCAAAGCCAAAAAAACCATATGTTCTTCTACCAATTTGATTATTTTTTTCATCAATGTACCTAATTCCTGAAGTAAAACCAGCGATTGCATCATCTGTTTTTTCGAGTGTATTAATTGCTATAAAAAGAAAATTCTTGTCCAACATATCGTCAGAACCTAATAACTTAAAGTACTTATAATCACCAATATAACTTATACATCTTGACCAATTATCTGCTTGAATAACAAAATTATCGTGAGTCTGAATTATAATTTTTTTTTGATTAATAAGTCTTTGGTAATTTTTTTTTAACATCTTAATTGTATTATCAGATGAATTATTATCAACAATTGTTAAGACCCAAAATTTATAAGACTGATTTATAACAGAATCTATTGTTTCCTTAATTAAATTAGACCTATTAAATGTAGGTATTAAAATATGAATTGTTTCTGGCATATTGAATTATGTTCTTATTTTGATATTATTTGAGCAGTTTTTATTATTGAGTCTTCAATGCTATGCCACTCATCGACTTTTAAATCATTTATGATTTTTTTATTGTTTGGAACATAAATACTTCGATCAAAATTATCATTTTTATTATTCTGATTTAAAAACATAATTTTTTTACTTGGAGAAACTAGGTCTTTAACTTTAATAGCTAATTCTTTAATTGATATTTTTTCACTTGAGCCAATGTTGTATATTTTATTATCTGTTCCAGAAATGAGCATTTTAAATAACCATATCATTGCATCAGCTATATATAAATATGACCTAATATCATTTCCAGTCCCTTTGACAGTAATTGTTTCTTCATACAACGCATCATTTAAAAAGTTACCAATTGCATAGTGAATATTTAGAGGAAGGTAAGGGCCTACGAAAGAGAAACATCTAGCAATATTAAATGATATTTTATGTTTATCACAGTAATAAGCTATTACATACTCAGCCAATCTTTTTCCCTCGCCAAGAGCTGAGGAAATATCAGTTGTTATTGGTGCTTTTACTGAAGACTCAATATAATCATTTTGAGATGACAGTGAGCCATAAGCTACTCCAGAAGATGTAAAAATTATTTTTTTAACATTTGCCTTGATTAGCTGCTCCATTAAATTCTTAGTTCCCTCATACAAAAGATCAATTTTATTAATTTGACTCTCATTATTAAATGTTTCTAAGGCATTTGTTGTAGCCATATGAAAACAATAGTCAATTTTCTGACTGCCAATTGAAAAATTTCTAATATCAGACTTTATAAAATTTATTTTTCCGACAAAAATTGGATTATTTTTTAAGAAATTCTCAGGGTCTCTACTTAAAGCATTAACATTGATATTACATCCATAATTTTCATTAAGGTCATGAAATATAGACAACATCCAAATTCCAAAAAAACCTGTAGCACCTGTCACGAGTACATTCTTATTTTTTAGATATGCAACGTCCCCAAGCAGCTTTGATGTAATGAATTTTATATCATCACTTATATCAATATTAATATTTGAAGTCTTCATTAATATACTTAGAAAAAGTTAGTTGATTTGCAAGAAGATTGTCAGGAGCATTTTTATGCCAAGCCCACTGTCCATGTTTAGGTTTACCTTCCAAGAACTGATCTGCCTTGATACTTGTTTTTAATCTGCAAGGACAAAGCAATGAAATGAAGTGACCTCTAATATCACGCCCTTTTGCGAAAAGTTCTCTTATAGCAATGGGGTGTTCTTCATGTGTCACCTCAGCCCCGAGTTCTTTTCTTGCAACTTTCAAAATTCTTGAATCAAATTTTTCTCTAAACCTAATTATTCCACCAGGAATATGCCAAGCAGGCCCATAAAATTTATCATCACGCCATGTCAACAACGTCTCATTTAATTCATTCTTTATTAATAAATCTACGTTTACTAATGGTGTTAATTTACTTATAAAATAAAATATCTCCTCTGTTAACCCTTCTCTGGGATCATCAATATAATGTTCAATCTCCAATAAAAGCTTATTTAATGATTTACTCATTTGATAATCTCTAGATTATCTTCACGTAAAACGGCAATATTTTGTATGAAAGGATATTTAGTATTAATAATTTTTACAATCTCATCAGAAAAACCAGCTGCCATCACAATAATAGACTCTGGTTTGTCTTTAAGCATAAAGTCAGGTTTATTTATTAATAAGTGTGATTCTGGGGTGTATTTATTTTGCTTAAATGTTGCAGAATCAACTATATAACTAATTTTTTTCTTAATATTTGATAATGAAATAACTGTTAATGCCTGATGCCCTGCCCCCCATATCACTGTTTTATTAGCATTGATTTCATCTAAATAATCATTCAATGATACTTTTATAATTTTAAATTTCTTATTGAAAATTTCTACATTAAGTGGCTCCCTTCTTACAACCTCTGCAGATATAATATAATCATTCCATATATTTTTAATTGATAGAATTTCAAAGCCATTGGAAGTCAAAAAATTTGATAATGATTTCTGATCAAAATAAAATATATGATCAACCGTAAATTCGGTATATAAACCTTTAGCCTTAATCATATCAAAATTAGGAACTTCAATTAGTCCATAAGCATTTGGATTTAAAAACTTATTTAAAATTTCGACTCCTAATTTAAGATTTGGCCAATGCTCCATAAAACTAAAAATTGCAAAAGCATCAAATGGTTGACCTTTTATGCCCTCTAAACCATCTTCTAGATAACCTTGAGTGGCATTATTTCCTTGAGATAAGATGTACTCAATATTGCTCTTCTCAAACTCAAGCCCAAAAACCTTTTTCACACCAATTTTTTTGAATAAATCTAAGTATTCGCCCCTACCACTTCCCACCTCGAGTATAGATTTATTTTTTAGAGAATATTTTTGTAGCCAGTCATCTAATTGCTGCAAACGAAAATCCGTCATTTCCTTAGAAAAAGAAACAGCTCTTATAACTTTTTTATAATAACTTACAGGTTTCGAATTATGTTGAATTAATCCACATTTTGAACACTGGTAAATTTTAAGTGTAACTGGCGCATCATTTGAAGATGTTAAATTATTAATAAAATTTTGTGCAGATTCAGGAGAATTTTTATAAGTTAGTAATGGTGTCTCAAAGAGTTCAGCTCCACATGATCTACAATTATTCATATCAATTTTTTATTTTCATTGATTCTTTGCTTAACGGATAAATCATTTGTTGTTTTAATTCTTCTCTTGATAGAAGTGGACTCATATCCTCAAGTGGCATTGATATCATTGAGCCATTTTTTTGAGGAATTGCTGCAGATTTTGGCCAGAGAATATCATCTTTTTTAAGCATAACTTCACAAATAATTGATTCTTTAAAATCAACTATAAGTTTAAGTTTTTTTTCAAGTTCTTCAATTCTATTTATCTGGATTGACTTAATATTGAAGGCTTTTGCTAAATCTTTTATTGGAGGTATATTTAATTGACTTGATGAATCAGTTGCAATTGATCTTCCTTTAAAGTAATTATTTTGTGTGTTCCTTATCGATGCATATCCATTATTATTCATTATTATAATTTTAACTATTCTATCGAGTGATTTTAATGTAGCTAACTCCTGAATATTCATCATCAAACTTCCATCACTTTCAATAGCAAAGATATTTTTCTTTTTTGTAGCAGCAGATGAGCCAATAAGGGCGGGAATACCATAACCCATAGAACCAAGACCTGATGTTAGAAAAATTCTTTGATTTTTCTTATTTCTAAAAGCAGTATAAAAAGACTCTACAGCCAAACCGGAACTTCCAGTTACAACTAAAGAATTTTCAGGTATTGCATCAGATAATTTATCAACTAATTGAAAATGACTTATTATTCCCTTTTTTGGAAATGGTACTCCATCGTTTAAGCAATACTTGCTTTTCCAACTATTACATTTTTTAATCCATTCACTATAGTTAGCTAATTTTTTTTTATCCACCTTTTTTAAAAGTTGATATATAAAGCTTTTTGCATCACTTTGAATTTTAAAATCTACTTTATGAGTGAATTTTTTTAATTCAGCAGCATCAATATCTACTATAATTTTTTTAGCATATCTTGCGAAGTTTTTTGGATTATATGCAGTGACTACATTATCTAATCTAGCACCTATTGAAATAATTAAATCACAATTTTGAACAGCAAAATTTCCAGCTCTTAGAGCAACAGTCCCCGGCCTTCCAATATTTAATTTATTTTTATGCTCCATTAAGTCAAGAGCATTCCATGTAAAAACAGTAGGAATTTTTAATAACTTTATTAGCTTCTTAAATTCTTTCTCAGCACCGGACAGTCTTACACCGTGACCAATTAAAAATAATGGTCTTTTTGCTTCATATATTAATTTTAAAATCTTTTCATACTTTAAAATATTTTTACTACCCTTTACTTCTTTAGTTTTAAAGCCTCTTATAATATTTGAATTAACTACAGTCGCTTGAATATCTAAAGGGACGTCTAACCATACAGGTCCTTTTCTACCATCCTTAGCCAAAAAAATAGCTTTTTCCAGCTCATACTTAATATCAGTTGGTTTTTGTATTGTTTTAGCATACTTTGTAATGCTTTGAACAATTGATGTTATATCAACTTCTTGGGGTCCTTTTTGCCTAACTCCACTATCTAACTTTAAATCTTCTCTCTTTACTTGTCCTGAAATTACCAACAATGGTACAGATTCAATCCAAGCACCAGCTACTCCTGTAATTGCATTTGTTGATCCTGGTCCAGTTGTGACCATTGCAACCCCTAATTCTTCATTAATTCTGGAAAATGCCTCTGCACAGATTGTAGATGCCTGTTCATTTTGATTAGCAATAAACTTCATATTTTTACATTTAGCGACTGCATCATTTAAAAACATTGCACCACCACCAGGCACCAAGAAAATATAATTAATTCCAATTTTCCTCAGGTATTCAATAATAAAGTCAGCGACTCTTACTTTTTTTTCTTTTTTAATTGATAAATGCATTTAGTTTATGCTTATAAACTACGAATTTGAAAAGAAGGTAACATGAGTCTTTCGATCCATATTTTTGTTTATTGCATCATCCGAATAAAAAGAGTCATCCTTGAAATGTGTATCAGATATTTCTTCAATAATACAGCCACTTTTACTTGAAAATTCATGCCTAACTTCTTTTTCTACAGTAACTATATCGCCAGGATTCAATATACTTTCTTTACCATCAAGAATTAAAGATGCATCGCCATAAAGCAACCTAAAGGTTTCCTCTTTTTTTGTATGATATTGCTCTGGGTGATTCTGGCCGGCGAAACAAATTAATAATTTTTTACAGTAAGTTCTATTGATTAAAGTAAATATGCACATACCAAATTTATCAAATTTTTCAATACCATAATGATGAGAAATTTCTAAAATAATTTTATTTGGAAGTTTAATATCTGCATCAGATACTATCTTCTTTACCTGATTTACAATTTTTTCAAGATTTTTTCTAGAATTAATATTTTTAGAATTTTTTCTACTCAGAGATTGGTTTTTTGTTACATTTTTAGTTAATGTAAACATCGAGTATTTTGAGAAGTCATTCGCAGTATATTGGTCCTCTTCTGATGGAAATGCAAAATATACATCATCGGGTGTTACAACATGCCCTGTATCTAAGCTGGTCTTAAAAAATACGCCCCTTTGCAAAGATTTTAAGCTCTTTTGCTCATCTTTGTTATCTAGAACTCTTTTATTACCCTCACCACAAACATTTTGTGCGAAGCTAGCAGCCTTCAGCCAATCCTCAAACTGATTAAGGTCAACTGAATATTTATTAATAGGATACTCCTCTGTTGGTAAAGCTATATGTTTTTCAAAAATATCAGCTCCCTTTGATATTGCCATTTTTATCATGTCAGTTGACCCAGGATCCTCATGAGTTGAGAATCCTACTCTTACATCACAATATCTTTTTTTAAGAAAATCTATCTGTGATAAATTCATATTTTTATCTGGCGTTGGGTACTGTGCGACACAGTGCATTATCGCAAAATCCTTATCCCTATTACTAAAAAAAGAAATTACATTGTCTATTGTTTCTAGATTAGCCCCTGCAGTAGAAGCTATTATAGGTAAATCTAACTGAGCAGCCGATTCAAGAAGTGGCCAGTCACCGAATGAACAACTTGCAATTTTCACAATATCTATTGGCTGCTTTTCAATTAAATTATATGATTCGTTATCAAAAGCAGTAACCATAGCAAAATTTTTATTGTCTTTAATGCAATTTATCAATAAATCAAAATCCTCCTCATTTAATCTAGTTTCCTGAAATCTTTTAATGTAGCCTAAATCAAATCTTTCTTTGAAGTCTTCATGAATAAAACTATCAAGATGCCTATACTGAAGTTTAAATGCGTAATTAAACTGAGGATATTTTTTACACACCTTTGAATACTCTTTAATCAAATTAATACCATGTTGCACATCACCCATGTGATTATTAGCAATTTCTAAAACTACTAAATTTTCTGGAAGTAAAGAATTCATTCAAATTTAACTCCTAAAAATTGTTCAATATTATCAGCTACATAAGATAGCATTTCTTCTGTCAGCCCTGGATAAACACCTATCCAAAAAGTATGATTCATTATTCTATCTGTATTATTTAGATTATCGAAGATTTTAAATTTTATATCCTTCATTGAAGGTTGTTTTGTTAAATTTCCTGCAAACAGAAGTCTAGTTCCAATATTTTTCTGAGTTAGAAACTCGATAAGATCAAGCCTTCTTACAGGTGAGTTTTCTTTCATCGTAATAGGAAAACCAAACCAAGAAGGTTCTGAATTTTCAGTTGCTACCGGAAGATCAATGAAATCTTTACAACTTTGAAGCCTATTTAATAAATAATTAAAATTATCTATTCTTTTTTGTATAAAAAAATCGAGCTTATTAAGTTGAGCTAAGCCACAAGCTGCCTGCATATCAGTGATTTTTAAATTAAATCCTATATGGCTATAGGTATACTTATGATCGTAACCGTGAGGTAAATCTCCTAATTGCCAATCAAATCTTTTACCACACGTATTGTCTTTACCTGGCTCACAATAACAATCCCTACCCCAGTCTCGATATGACTCAATTATTTTTTTTAACTCATGTTGATTAGTAAATACTGCTCCCCCTTCACCCATCGTTATATGGTGAGCAGGATAAAAGCTGAGGGTTCCAATATCACCAAACGTTCCAGTATATTGTCCATTATATTTTGAACCGAGTGCATCACAATTGTCTTCAATCAACCATAATTTATATTTCTTGCATAAATCAACCACCTTTTTTAAATTAAAAGGATTACCTAATGAATGAGCAATAACAATTGCCTTAGTTTTTTCATTTATTGCTGGTTCAATTTTATCAACATCAATGTTATGAGTTAGCAAATCAACATCAATAAATACAGGAATAGCTCCAAATTGAATTATTGGATTTACAGTCGTTGGGAAGCCAGCAGCAACAGTAATTACCTCATCACCCTTTTTTATTGCCCTATCTTTAAGTTTAGGTGATGTTAATGCAGTAAAAGCAAGTAAATTTGCCGAAGATCCTGAGTTTGTGGTTAATAAATACTTAATACCTAAGAAATTTGATAATTTTTTTTGAAAATCATCATTAAATCTACCAGTTGTTAGCCAACCATCTAAGGACGCCTCAACCATTGAAGTAATTTCTTCGTGGTCTATTACCTTGCCAGAAGCTGGTATGAATGTCTCGCCAGGTACAAAGCTATTCTCAGAAGAATATTTCTCGTTTGCAAAATTCTTTACTGAGCTTAGTATATTATTTATTTTATTAGTTTGATCCATTTTGTTTTTTTATGTAATTGTTAATTAAAAGAGTTTAAAGAGGGGTTTGGTTTAAATATGAATCATTTTAACAAAGATTCGTATTTTTTTATCTGATCTAAAGTATATAATTGCATATTATTATCCTCCAAATAAAAATTCCTATACCACTCACAAGTAAATGCAATTGTATTCTTAATTGTTAACAGAGGATGCCAATTCAACTTTGATGTTGTTTTTGAGATATCCAAATTTAACAAATTAGCTTCATGTTGTTTGGATCTGTCTTTACTGTAACTTATATCTACATCCTCATTCCACTGCAAAGCCAATTCTTCAAGAACATTTTTAACAGTTGAAGTATCTTTATTATTTGGCCCAAAATTCCAAGCTTCACTGTAACCTTCATTTTTAAACATAAGCTCAGCTAAAATCAGATAACCTCTAATAGGCTCCAAAACATGCTGCCAAGGTCTGGTTGCACTAGGATGCCTTATGTGCATAGCTTTTTTTTGAGAAACTGCTTTAAAAAAATCTGGGATTAACCTATCTGCAGACCAATCACCTCCACCTACTACATTTCCCGATCTAGCTGAAGCAATAGATGTTATAGAGGATTTATCACTATTTTCATTAAAAAAAGAAAGCCTATAAGCTGACGTAACTAGCTCTGAACAACCCTTACTTGAACTATATGGGTCATGCCCACCCATGCGATCAGTCTCTTTGTAGGAATACTGTTTTTCAATATTTTCATAACATTTATCACTTGTTACATTTATAAAAGCTTTTACATAACTTTTATTTCTAATAATCTCTAAAATATTTAATGTTCCAATAATATTAGTTTTGTATGTATCCAGAGGGTTTTTATACGACTCGAGGACAAGAGCCTGAGCTGCCATATGAATTATAATTTCTGGTTTAGCATTAATGATTGATGATTCTAATTTTTTATAATCAAGAATATTTCCGAAAATAGAATTTGTTACTGACCCAATATCACATGCGTTATAAAAAGAAGGGTCGGTATTTGGTTCTAAGGAGTATCCGGTAACGTTTGCACCAAGCTGACTAAGCCAAAGTGATAACCAGCCACCCTTAAAGCCAGAATGTCCTGTAATAAAAACGTTTTTTCCATTCCAAAAATTTTTATCTGGAAATAAATTAACTTTATCCATTCCAAACTACCATACTTTCCAAGGAGGATTTTTTTTCCATAACTCCTCTAAGTCAATTTTATCTCTCATTGTATCCATTGGTCGCCAAAAACCTTTATGGAAAAAAGAGCTTAATTGCCCCTCTTTCGCAAGATTTCTGAGTGGTTGTTGCTCCCAAATTGTTGAATCATTTTCAATATAATCAAATATTTTAGGCTCTAAAACAAAAAATCCACCATTTATCCACCCTCCATCTCCCTGCGGTTTCTCAATAAAGCCTTCTACTAAATCATTTTTAATTTTTAACGCACCAAAACGGCCAGGTGGTTGCACTGCTGTTATAGTACCAAGGGTTGATTGTTTTTTATGAAAGTCTAAGAGTTGCGCAATATTAACATTTGAAACCCCATCACCATAAGTCATACAAAAGGTATCGTCGATTTGATCTTTTATTCTTAACAATCTTCCACCTGTTTGAGAAAAATCACCAGTATTAATCAAAGTTATTGACCAAGGATCAGAATTCTTTTTTTTGATATCTATTGAGTTATCTTTTAAATTTATTGTGACGTCAGAACTGTGAAGATAATAATTTGAAAAATATTCCTTAATTAAATACCCTTTGTATCCGCAACAGATAATGAACTCGTTGATACCATAAAATGAATAGAGTTTCATAATATGCCAAATAATTGGCATATCTCCAATTTCTATTAAGGGTTTTGGCTTGGAGATTGATTCTTCTGATATCCTAGTTCCAAGTCCGCCTGCTAATATAACTGCTTTCATGCGCTTAATAATACATTATTATCTCTTAACTTAAAATCGATATTTTGGCTCAGAAATTCTAAAAACATGTAGTAGAATTGGAAATTATTTCACCTAAGATTTAATTCTAATGATTAATCAAAAAATAGTTCATTTAGCTAAATTTTTTCCTCCACACAAGGGAGGAATAGAAAAAATTACTTCTATTTTTGCTAACAATAATGAAAACTCTAAAATTACTATTATTGCATTTTCAAACAAATTCACACCAAATATAAGAAAAAGAAATCTAAACGTTATAATCTGCAAAACCTTATTTGAAAGCTACTCTCAACCTTTTAGCTTTAATTATATATACCAGGGAATCAAAGGATTATTAAAATCAGATATTGTGCATGTACATGCTCCAAATATCCTAGCTTTTATGGTCTTATTATTACCATTCAGAAGAAAAATTATTGTGCATTGGCATAGTGATATCATTCACTATCATAATTTTCGTTTTATTATAAAACCCATTGAAAATTTAATATTAAATAAAGCAGCTAAAATTGTATGTGCAACACAAAACTATTACGAATCATCAAAAATACTTTCAAAGTATAAAAATAAAATTTCTTTAATCCCCTATGGCATTAAAAAAAATCAAAATACTCAAAATATAATCTCAAATAAAATTAAAGTATTAGTAAAAGAATTAAGACAAAAGAAAATAATTATTTCTGTGGGAAGGTTGATTGAATATAAAGGTTTTGATAAGTTAGTTGAAGTTGGAAATTTTTTAAGTGAAGATTGTATTATTTTAATTGTAGGAAATGGTCCATTAGAAAATAGTCTTTCACAAAAAATTATAAAAAATAAATTACAAAAAAAAGTAAAAATTTTAAATAATATTTCAAATGAAGATCTTGCCTTCCTCTTAAAAAATTCTAATTTATATTGTTGTTTTTCAATTAATAGACAGGAATCATTTGGAATTTCACTCATCGAAGCCCTGATGCATAAATTACCAATTTACTCAGAAGAAATAGCAGGTTCTGGAGTTAATTATGTAAACCCAAATGGCATAACAGGAATAAATACCAAATCTATAGATGCTCAACGAACTGCTATTAAAATAAATAAACTCTTAAGTAACAAAGAGAAAATGAAGGTAATGAGCAATAATGCATATGCTAGATACAAAAAATTATTTACCGAAGAAAGGATGCTTTTATCATTTAATAATTTATATAAAGATATATTAAAAAATTAGCTTAAAATTTCTTTATATAAATCTAGAACTTTATTGGCAGTTTTATTCCAAGAAAAGCTTTTAGAATAAGCAAAACCTTTATCAGAAAAATATAATTGGAAACCTTTATCCTCAATTAACTTAAGCATGTTTTGCTTTATTGAGAAGGAATCATTTGGATCTACGGAAATAGAACTGTCTGCATAAAGTTCTTTTAAGGTACCTTTATTACTTGTTATTGTCACAGTCTTGCATGACATTGCTTCAAGGGGCGGAAGGCCAAAACCCTCGTAAACTGATAGATAAAGCAGCGCAAGAGCTCCATGGTATAGATATTCAAGTGCCTGGTCTTCAACATAACCTATGAATTTAATTGTTTCATCAATATCAAATGAAGATTTATCAAATTTCCATCCATATGCACCAATTATTAATAATGGATATTTTTTTCTAATTGATTTTGGTAATAATAGATAAGACTTTATAGAATTAGTTAAATTTTTTCTCGGTTCCAAAGTTCCAACACAAATAAAAAACTTTTTATAAGTTAAGTTATTTGCTAAAAGAAAATCTTCAAGATTATTTTTATAGGTCTTAAACGTATACTTACTTGCGAGATAAATAACATGAACATCATTTTCATTTATATCAAAATAATTCAATAACTCATTTTTAATAAAATGGCTATCAACAATTATTTTTTTTGATTTCTTTAATGATATGGGCACATATTTTTTTAAACTTTTTACCCTTCTATTTGGATGCGTTTGAGGATGAGAGATCCATGATAAATCATGAATATTCAATACAACAGGAATATTAGAATTAAGACTTATAAAGTTTGGCTCATGATAAATAGAATAAGAATTTTTATTCAGTATTTTATTAAAACCTAACTGTCTTATAGATCTTGCGACCTCATATGAAAATGGAATTCTATCTCTAATAAAGTTTCGAATTGTTACATTACTTGGTGAAGGGTTAAGGGTATCCCCTAAATTTCCAAGTACTTTATTTCCAACAAACAAATCTATGTCGATTTTTTTATTTTTTGAAAGCTCTTCGTAAATATTTTGTGTATATTCACCAATTCCAGTCTTTCGATTGATTAGACTAAGAGCATTTAGTAGCACCCTCATATTCTATAAAGGAGGATTAATAAACATTTCAATAAGATATCCATTTAATACAAATAAAGGTATTAATAAACTGTTCCTGACTTATTCCTTTGATAATCTGCATCTGTCATTATCTCAACTAATTTTTTGAGGTCAGTTCTAGGTTCCCAATTTAATTCTTTTTTTGCTTTTGAGTAATCTCCCTTTAGTAAATCAACTTCCGAAGGCCTATAAAATGATTTATTAACTTTGCATATAACTTTATTATTGTCTTTGTTTATACATACTTCGTTTTCATTTTTACCTTCAAAAACATAATTAAAATCTAAAGTGTCTAGAGTGTAAGTTAGAAAGTTCCTTACCGTTTCGGTTTTATTCGTTGCTAATACATAATTATCGGCTCTTTCATGTTGTAAGATTTTATACATCCCCTCAACATAATCATAGGCATAACCCCAATCTCTTTTTGAATCCATATTCCCTATTTCCAAACAATCAAGCAATCCTAGCTTAATTTTAGCAATACTATCTGTTATCTTTCTTGTTACAAATTCTAAACCTCTAATAGGGCTTTCGTGATTGAACAAAATGCCATTTGAAGCAAAGATATCATAAGATTCTCTGTAATTTATTGTCATCCAGTGAGCATAGACTTTAGCTACACCATATGGACTTCTTGGATAAAAGGGTGTTTTTTCGTTTTGAGGTGTTTCTAATACCTTGCCGAACATTTCAGATGAACTTGCTTGGTAAAATTTAATATTTTTATTGGTATGCCTTATGGCCTCAAGAATGTTCAACGCTCCAAGCCCTGTAGTCATAGATGTTAGATATGGTTGATCAAAACTAACGGCAACATAACTTTGTGCTGCTAAGTTATATATTTCATCAGGTATTATTTTTTTAACACAATTTAAAACTGATCCTTGGTCATTTAAATCACATTCTATTAAAGATAAATTCTTATGATTAGAAACCTTTAGGTAGTCTAATCTCCAAAAATTAGAGGAGCTTGAGCGTCGGTAAGACCCAAAGACTTGATAATTATTTTTAAGTAAGAAGGCTGCAAGGTATGCTCCATCCTGTCCAGTAATACCTGTTATAAGTGCCTTCTTCATTTCTAATGCCTCCTGTTGAATTATTTTAATCTTTCTTGGTAAATCTTAATTTTCATTTACCTCTAAATTTAAATCAGAAATAGAAATACCCAAAACTCTATGATCACCATTTTTTGGTTTAGAAGGGTTTTCAGTTGCTCTAAATTCCAAAACATTGATACCAGTCTTTACTTCTAAATTAATTGGACCAATACTCAAGGAATTTTTTGGGGTGATATATCTGAGGGGCCCTACTTCTTTCCCGTTAAAAATTATTCTAACTGAATTATTTAAAACAGTACCTAATTTAAAACTTAGCAGTAAGTTTTTATCTAATGCAAATGGACTATTTAAATAAATAATAGGATTTCTTTTATTTGACCACCTATGTGTCTTTTCATCACTATGCCATCCAGGGCCATAAGAAGGATATATTGAATTTTTTTCTAAAGTAGCTTTTGTCTCATTTTTTTTAGTATCTACCCATTGTTTATAGTTAAAAATCCCAAAGACAATATTTCTTGGATCGCCGTTATCTATCGGTAAATCATCTGAATAAATTTCCAATTTAAATGGTTTTCTTCCAACTACAACCTCATTTGATACAGGAAGATGTGCGCCCGCAGCTAAATTATAATCCTGATCATTTATGGTTATAACTGAATTTCTTCCCGTTGGTGAGCTTATTGAAAAGGAGTAATTAACTTTTTTTTCTTCACTAGATAAATTAAAAATTTTTAATTCTGCAAAACCACTTGTCCATCTTAAATTATTTTCAGAATCCCCTTCCCTAGGATACACTTGATCACTCCATGAGAATGAAATTGGATCATATATATATTTATCAATATCCACTGGTGTTCTTCCATTTTTTCTAATCGAATAAACTAGTGATCTATCCTCGCTAAACTTATTCATATCAAATTTTTTACCTTTTGGAATATTTAGCTTTTCTATTGAATTTGTTTCTAAGCTATACACATAGACATCAGAAACAGGAGCAGCAAGAATTTTCATAACATCAGCTTCCTCAACTATCATTTCATCTATTTGAGCAAAATATACATAACCTCCATTTCCCCTTTTTTCATACTCATAAGAAACAAACCAAGCTTTATGATTTGGCTCAAGTATGGTTACATCGTCCAGTTTTTTATATTTAAACGTGTCACCATTACCAAACCCATCTTCAAAACACTTATCAAAGTCACTTGAGTATTTTTCAAAAGTCGGTAAAAACCTGGTGTCACACATATTGACTCTTATTCCAAGGACAGAATAGTAGCCAGTATAATAATCAGAAGGATAATATCCAGGTCTAAAAATAATATCCTCTTCATTAACCTTCTCTAATAAGCCAGCTTCTAGCGCCGAAATAAGGAGGTTACGAGGATGCTTAAATACAACGTCTCCACTCAGAGCAACATCCTGATTATAGGCATAGTTAATTACAAATAAAGGAGAAAAGATAAGGACAAAAATTGAAATAACGAGATTTTTGTTTCCAATATATTTATAAAATATCTTATAAATAACCAGTGAAAGAAGTAAACAAGTACCAAAGTATTGAAAAAACACTGGAAGATATCCAAAACCCATCCCCGCATTTTTAAGCTCAATTTGATGACCAGATAGAGCGGTAATAACAGCAGGAAAAACCCAAAGTATAAAGGTAATAAAAAGTATCGATATAATTGGTAGTTTAGATTTCTTGGTTGAAAAAATTTTCTTTGAAAAAAAATACAATAAGAATGGTGTAATTAAAATAATAAAAAAATCAAAATATTTAAACTTCAAACTACTCCAATCAGCATTAAAAAACCAAAAACTTAATGGAAAGCTTGCAGTTAATTGATAATAAAAGGCATAAAAGAAATCTTCTGAAAATGCAATATTGGTTCTCCAATTATCCTCACCACCAAAATATTTATAGAAAAGCACCCATAAGATAGAAAAAATTCCTATAAACATCTGTGGAAAAGATTTCTTTATAGAAATATATAAATTATTCTTGGAAAAAATTTCTTCTTTTTGATTTAAAGCTGCTAGTAAAAATAACGGGAAAAGGAAATATGCTATTTCATACATAAAACAGGCTAGGAAATACAAGATACAAGATACAAATTTATAATAAATATTATTGATTTTTAATGCATATTGAAAGGACACTAACGAAGAGAAAATTAGTAAAAAAACTAAGGGAAATAAGAATGTGAATGCAATTATTGGGTCATGCCAAGGTCTTATTTGAAAAAAAACAGGAATTAATAAAGCGACTAACAAGGCAAAATCTCTTGATTTCGTTAGGTTTTTTATAAATAAGTAAAAATAAAGAACGGTCAGAGATAGAACTAAAAGGCTAATTGTTTTAATAATATAGGTGCTTTGAGTGATGTAATAAAGGCCTGTGTTGTAAAGTATTGCAACAAAACTTAAACGCCCTCCAGAGCCCTCTATCTGTCGTAAAAAATGAAAGCTATAATAATCCCATAATGTTGTTCGTTCATCGACAAGGTGGCCTCGAAAATGTGCGTTATATGCATCATCAGAAGAAAATCCTGTATTTAATAGAAAATAAAAATATAAAAGGAAATACGATAAAATCCCTATTATTGGATAAATCTCTTTATTAAATATTTTTTTCATCTGATTAGTTTTTTATGAATTCGTATTGGAAATCAATTACCATTGTTCCAAGTAACCTAGGATCTCCATTTCCAGGAAGAACTGGTTGTGTATCAGAAATTATCGCGAATTTATTAACTCCATAATTAGTATCTACCGTAAAAGTCATTTCGTCAGTGACAACTTCAGGTTTTAAGTCAATTTCCTTTAATTCTTTTTGGTTGAAAAGAATTTTTATTGTTGATTCTTTTAAAGTGGTGAGCTTAAAAGAAATTTTAACTTTGGAGTTATTTTTATTTATATTATGAATCTCTACTTCCGATGTTGAGCTATTTGTCCATCTATGCGCTCCTTCATCAGCGGACCAGCCTTTGCCATAGGTAATAAAAGGATCTGTGTCTGTATCCTTTTTATCTTTAATTGAAAAAACATAAAAAGTTTCACTTTCTGTCACAAATTCGTAGCCACTAGCGATGAGGCTTTTTCTAAATATATCTCCATAATCTGGTAGACCAAATTTATGAACCATTAATAAATCAAAGTCTCTATTAAAAAGCTCGTATGCCATTAACGGTACAGGAAGTTCACTAATTTTCTTATGCCAATCATAATCTCCGCGGCCTTTGACATTTCCATATGAAAAAGAAAGAGTTTTAGAGTGCAAATAAGGTCTTAAGTGTTGATAATCCTGCATCCCTAAAATGGGTCCATTTTCAGGAAAGACTGCTACCGGGTATTGAAAAACCTCCGAATTAGGATATTTTTTTTCTAAAAAATTAACCAGCTTTTTGTCGTCCTCAATAGCTCTCGAAATTAAAACAGCTGGATCTGTCTTTGAAAATATTGCTGTATGTATAAATTCATAATATGTCATTGAAAAAATAGAAACTGCTACTATTATCATTACTTGTTTTGGTGTTTTTTTAGATATTAATTTTAAAGTAAAGAGAAGACCAATAACTAACAAAAAAACACTAAAACGATTTGTGGCTCTAAGCCATGTAAAGCCAAGAGTACCAATAACTAAATTAATACCACCCACCATTGAAAATAATAATATCCAGATTGAATGATAATAATGCGTTGTTATTTGTTTAAATTTTCCTTCGAAAATCTTTAATGTTCCATGGAAAATTAATACCAAAAAGCAAATTGACCCAACAACTCCTAAATACGGACTCCAAAACTCTCCTTTGAGCATTGATTTGCCATAAAATAAATAATTTCCTACATCACCAATAAAACCCCTGCTATGAGGCTGGTAAAATAATTCAGGTAATTGCAATGCATAAAGTTGCAGTGAAGCGATATTCCTGCCTTGCATAAGGGGATTTTCGCCAAGTAAATAGGTATTCCTAAAAGTATCAAAATTCCATATCAGGACACTACTTATGATTATGGAAATACAAACCAATGGAAATTTAATAGATTGATAATTTTTTCTGAGAAGATTAAGCAAAAAAGCAAAGCCTAGAAAAAATAAAATCATTATTGAGTAGTAAATATTAAATCCACCACAAATAAAACAAAATAGATAAACAAAAATGATTTTTTTTGTTGAGTAATTAAAATTATTTTTTTGATATGCCCAGTGAACAATCATAAGCATTATCGGTATGTGCCAAACTAAACCCACTGTTACATGTCCCAATCCTCTTACAATTAAAATATTACAGAAAGCAAAAGCAATTGCACCCGCAATGGCAAGAGGTAATTTAATTTTATAATTTCTAGCAACATATAAAAAACTTAACCCGGCAGCTACATATGAAAATAAAAGCAATAGATTCATAGCAGGATAAAGGCCGACGAAATGACCCAAAATACCAAAAACATAATTAGGTATCTCATCAATAATAGGCCAACCACTCCAGTTTGCACCTAAGGGTGCATTAAGATTTGAAATAAATTTTTGATTTAAGGGGGTAAGCCAGTTTAATTCAGCATAATTTTTCATGACTGTATGAAGCATTAAATTATCACCGCTATACCCAAGTGGTATTTGCCAATCTGACCAGGAGAGTTTTTTATGAATTACTGACCATATAACAGTAATAAATGAAGCTAAATAAAAATATGGAGTAAAAAATAATGACTTAAAAAATGAGATATATATTTCTTTAGAAAAAAAATTGGGTTTCTTAGTGTCCAATTACTTTCCTTATAAGTTGATCCGAAGCACTCATCCAAGTTGTTGGTTTAAATTCTTTAAAAACTTTTTTTGAAGTAATTTGATTGATAATAGTATCTTTTAAATCAGCTGGATTATTTTCAAAAAAAGTTACATTGTCTTTATATAATTCTTGATAAACAGGAATTTTTGAAGCAATAACGTTACATCCAAAATTTAAAGCTTCTGCCAGGCCTAACCCATAACCTTCATAAACAGATGCGCTAATTAAGGTACTAGATGCCTGATATTCAATTGCTAACTCACGATCAGAAGCATTAAATATAAGAAATAATTTTTTATTGAGTAATGGATGTTTTTTTAATCTTACCATTAGGGACTCTTCATGCCAGGAATTATTGAATGCAACGGTAAGAGTTAGGTCATAATTTTCCTGCCAAAGTAATTCAAAAGCATTTAATACTGTGCCTACATTCTTTCTAGGCTCAATTGAACCAACAACTAGATATTTATTTTTTTGACGCAGCACTTTAAAATCAATAAGATCATTGTTATAAAAATTACATCCTAATTTAATGAAATCGTATTTAATATTTTTTTTTGTATCCCAATTTGTTTTCTTAACATAGCTTTTTAATTCATTTGATATTGTTTTAGATATTGACAATACCAAGTCTGAATACTCTAATTGAGCCACCCAATAATTTTTAAAGTTTTTAGCTACCCCCTTTTTAAAATAGTCAGGCTCAATAATTGGTGACAAATCATAAAATACTGAAACTATCTTATGACCATCATTTTGAAAGAATTTTGAAAGAATTAATGCATCTCTAGTCCAATTCGAATCTATCAGAAGTAATGTATGCGTTTCATTATTATCTTTAACTACAAGATTTTTATATAAATTTTTTATACGGAAATATCGTGTTGTAATTGCTGAAATTTTGGTTGCAATCCTTTCAGGAAGCATAACAAAAATACTTCTTCTAATAGAATTAATAAAATTATTTATTTTTACTTTAAAATCAATAAAATTAGTAGCATTCATTAATGGGTCATCATTTTCACTAAATGAGGCTTCATTTACATTTATATATTTTATGACTAAATTATCTTTAGTATTTTTTTTAAAATGATCACAAAACTCTCTGACAACTCTTTGAATTCCAGTTCGATGAGGTGAATTTTCAGTAATTGACACATCAACGTAAATATAATTTTTTTTAATTTTGCTCATTAATTTTTCCATCGCTTAATACTATTTTTTTATTGCACAAATTATTTATAAACTCAGGAGAATGCGATGCTATAACAAGGATAGAAGCTTCATCAATCATTTCTTTAAGTTTATTATTTGCTTTTTCAAAAAATTTTGCATCGCCAACACTTAACCATTCATCCATAATAATTATATCTGCCCTTATACAACTCAAAATTGAGAAACTCAGTCTCATTAACATACCAGATGAATATGTCTTAACTGGTAAGTAAATATATTTACCTAATTCTGAGAATTCAATTACTTTTTTTACAATTTCATCTATTTCTGAAAAATTTAAACCTAATAATACACAACGTATCTTTATGTTTTCTATGCCGCTTGCTTCAAAATTTAAACCATAATGAAGATCAATGAACGAAATAAGTTCTCCACTTTTTTTTAAACTGCCCTCACTAGGAGGAAGAATATTTGATAAAATTCTCAATAATGATGTCTTGCCAGAACCATTTGGACCTGAAATGCCTAAGCGATCACCATGTTTTAGCTCTAGATTAATATTTTCTAAAGCATTTACATAAAAACTACCTTTGTTATCCATAATTTTGCCACCAATAATTGGCTTAAGGATAGATTGTTTTAATGACCTAGAAACATCATTGTAAATAGGATATCGAAGTGAAACATTTTTTAAAGTAATACTTGCCATAAATTTAAAGCCAATAAATAATTTTTTTCTTATAACGACCGATTACAAAAGCTGTAACTAGAATACACATAATAGATGTCACAAAAATAATTAGTATTGAATTATCGTGTATTTCTAAACCCAGTAAAGGTTGGCGAATTACATCAATCCAATAATAAAAAAGGTTATATTCAAGCAAAGCTGTAGATTTATTTATTACATCTGGATGCCAAATAATTGGAGTAATAAAAAACAATAACTGCATCAAAAAGCTAATGATGCTCGATATATCTCTATACCTTACTGAAATAATAGAAATCATTATCCCCAAAGATGTTAACGAAATGAATATTAAAAAAATTGAAGGTAAAGATATAGTGAGAAATTCAAAAAAGTTTACATCACTATCAAATAAAAAGATTACCAAAAATATTAATAGGCAATTATGTAAAAATATTAGGAAATTTCTTAAGGAGACTCTTAAAAGATAAGTGCTTATTGGAATGTTAATTTGTTTCAACAACCCCTCAAATTCAGTCATTGAAGAACTTGATTCTATGACTGTGGATGAAAGCCAATGCCATAAAATATAACCAATTGCGAAATATGAAACAAAAAAATTGAAATCTATCGATAAAATTTGTGCCCACAAATGACTGAGAACAAAAATAACAACAGAGATACTTATAGTTATCCAGAAAGGCCCTATAATTGAGCGCTTATACCTCAGAAAAACATCCATATAACCAAGATACAGCCACTTTAATGGGTACTTAATAGATTGCTGAAAGTCATCTAGGCCTTGAAGAAGATATTGTATTAAATTAGCCATAAAATTAAGGTAGAAAAAACATTAAGTACCCTCTAGAAGTGTAAAAATAACTATTTAGAGTTTTGTATGAAAATTGTACATGAAATTACTATGTTTTTAAGGAAGAATTTAGTATAGATTCAACTAAATCAAAATTAAATAACTTTACTTTATTTGCAATAGAGTTAGTTTTTTTTAAATTAGCAAAATCGGAACTTGTAATAATTTCCTTTGGTAGGAAATTACCAGAGTTAATAATATCTTTTTGGATATCCAAGAATATATTTGTTTTAAAAAAATAAAAGTTTTTTCCAAAATATCGAGATTCCGCAAATATTGATCCAGCATTATCACTAATAATATTGTCAAAAGAATTAATAACGCTTGTTGATAAAGTTCTACAAGGAATTATATTAAATCCCTTTTTAATAAACTCTGTTTCATATCTTTTAACATCATTCCATTCTGGAAATTTAATGTATGTATGTTTCTTTATGTCAGCATACAAGTTTACTAGGATACCCGGCGGATAATGCTCTCGGATAAAATGAAAATTACTTACAAAGTATACATTTCGAATTTTACTGTTTTTAATTGAAAAGTTAATATCTTTATAACTCTTTATCCATCCCCCGTATAAAACCTCGGCTCTTGTAAGTTTTTTTTCAATAATATCCTCTTCAAATGGAGAAATAATATAGTCATATATATCTAAATAATCTTTTTCAGACGTATTAATTTCACCATAGGGAGACTGTAAATCATGTGGGATATAGATAGATATACTTGGATTAATAGCTGCTATGATTTCCATAGGCGATATTAACCTAGGATATTCTTCTGCATACATCGGAGAAATATGGGTCGCAAGCCGGTAGTTTAAATTAGTATGTGCAGATGTAATATATGCGTAACCTTGATTCTTTAAGTTTTTTATAAAGTTATATGGGTTATCTTTAAATTTAAGTAAATCAAACTCTATGACATTATGGCCTTTGGCTCTTAAAAATTTAGATAAATGACTTAAGACATATTCAGAACCAACACCGGAAGTTAAAATATTCAACTGAAGACCTCTTCATTAATCTCTTTTATAAGGATGCTATCTGAAAGAACTTCAAGGCCATAATCAAATGAGTTAAATTTTTCGACATTAGTATTACTAACAAATAATTTAGCATTAAGAAAAATATCAAAATTTTCTTTATTAAAATCTAATGTTATCTTATTGTTGATTTTATTAAGCGGAAACATCATTTTATCTACAATGGTTGGCTTATCCTGCAAATTATTAATAACAAGATATGCATATTTAGAAGATACTATGCGAATCTCATAATAATGCATTTTACCTGGTCCAGCCAAATTAAAAAAAATTGCAAAATTTGTATTTTTTTTTAAAGTAAATTTTACAGAAACTTTAAGTCTAGATAAGTTTTTTTGTTCAAATGCAAATTTTCTAATATGTGATCCAGATGAGCAAAGAAAACCATTCTTATCTGTTTTTATACATGGTCCATGGGAAATCCATTTGTATTCCCTTAGATTTGGATTAGCATATTTATAGATTTTTAACCGTGAAAAAATTGATAATAAATTTGGATTTCCTGGATTATCGCCAGATATCAAAAAAGTAGAATGAGGGGTTAAATTAATTGATGAAAATAAATTATTCGTCTTGAAATTATGAGAAATTATTTCAAAGAAACCAATTTTATGAAAGTATTTCCTAATTTCTATTAAGTTGCTTTGCTTTTTTAAAAATAGAAAATTGATCTTAGTACAATTTTTAAAAAATTCAATTTTATCTTTTGACAAAATTTGTTTAGAATTACCAAATAAAACTATAAATAAATTAAAGTTATTTTTATCCTTAACAACTATTTCCCTAATATTATCTTTATTTATAAAATATATATTTTTAAAAAATAAAAACTTTAGAAAAAAAACAATTAAGTTTGAGTCAATAAGAACTACTTTATTTTTTTTTACAGGTAAATGCATAAAATTTTGTATTTGAATGTGGATTTAATTCTTTAGGATACATCGGATGAACTTCAAAGTTAAAAAAATCATTTAGTATCTCTTGCTCATTATCAATAAGTGGATATCTTGCTGTATATTTAGATGATAATGCTTCAGAAAAATGGTCCACTATAGTTTCCATTTCAATTCCACATTGATGTTTTAAAATAAATATTGAATTCTTATGCATTAAATCTGATATCAATTCATAGATTTTAATTTCATTTTTTTCACTTAATGAATTAATTACGCCGAATAATAAAATTAAATCATATTTTTTTTCATCATGATATTTTAAAATATCTTTATTTATTCTCTTGATATTTTGAATATTTTTTTTAAGGTTAATAAACTCAGCATGTTTTTCTACACATGTTATTTCTAATTTAGAATTTATATCAAATAGTGCTTCTGATAACTGACCTGAGCCGGCTCCTAAATCAATAATATTATTTATACTAGCTAAATCGCATTTCTGTTCGATAAATTTAACATCGTAAAATAGCCTATTCTTATCCCCGTGCCTTGTTGGATCAGTATCCATTTTTTGTTTTGCAATTCTTGCCCAATATTGTTGAGCCTTATTTTCATCAAATGAATTCAATAAATTAACCTAATTTTTTCGAAGAAGAAACTCTATCTTTAATTATTGAAGTAGAAATATTTTTTGTTCTTGGCAATAATATCAAACGGATATTATTTTCTTTAACATATTTTAAAGCTTCTGTTCGATCACCACTATGAATATAATCATCTCCCTGTACAATGACATTTGGATTTAATTTCTTCCATAACTCCCTCTGGTCAACATCTGAATAAACAACAACCTCGTCAATAAAAGATAATGCCTTAATTTGATCAACCCTTTCATCAATAGATAGGATAGGTTTCTCACCTTTAGATTTAAATGCAGAAGCATCATCCTGTACACAACAAACTAAATAATCTCCAAGGCTTTTGGCCTGAGTTAAAATCTTTATATGCCCCAAGTTTAATATATCAAATACACCTGAGGTTAGCACTTTTATCTTTTTAACTTCCTCTTCCATAACTATCTCCAAATCTTTGAATATCATCCTCTTCTAAATAATCACCTGACTGTACTTCAATAATAACGAGCAATTTTTCAGTTGTATTTTCAAGGCGATGTTTCGTATTTTGGGGAATAAAAGTTGATTCATTTTTTTTGATTGTAAACACAGAGTCACCATTTGTTATTCTTGCAGTTCCGTCAACTACTACCCAGTGCTCTGAACGGTGCTTATGCATCTGTAAGCTTAATTTTTGTTTGGGACTTACTTCAATCCTTTTGATTTTAAATCCTTCACCTTGCTCTAAAACTGTATAGCTACCCCATGGTCGAAATACTTTTAAATGTGTTTCTGTCGTTGCAAGATTATTCAATTTAATTTCATTTACAAGGTCTTTTACCTTTTCTGAATCTTTTCGATAACAAATTAAAGTGGCATCATCAGTATTTATTGCAATAATATCGTTCAATCCATATGTTGCCATTATTCCAGATTCATTCCACAGAAGACTATTTTTTGAATTCTGATTTACTACATTTCCATTAATACTATTATTATTTTTATCCTTGGTCAGTAAATGAAAAATTGAATTCCAGTTTCCTAAATCACTCCATTCAATTTTATCTGTGAGAACAGCAATCTTATTCGCCTTCTCAGCTAATCCATAATCAATTGAAATTGAATCAATTTTTTTATACAAATTATCAAAATTATTTTCATTAATTGAATCAATTATAGATAGAAGTTTTGGTTGAAATTTTTTCATTAATTCATTAAACAAACTCCCTTTAAAAATAAACATTCCAGCGTTCCATAAATACCCTTTTTTTATAAAATTTTCTGCAGAAGCTTTGTTTGGTTTTTCCTTAAACTCTGCCACCTCAAAAATTTCTTTATCTTTATCTTTATCTTTATCTAAACTAATTTTATTTTCAGGTTTAATATAACCAAATCCTGTTGATGGAAAATTAGGCTTTATTCCAATTAATGTAAAATAATCATTACTTGCTACCTCAATTGAGGATTGCCACAAAGTTAAAAATACTTTTTCATTTTTAATTTCATGATCTGAAGGGAAAACTGAAATAATGGCCTTTGAATTTATTTCCATAATTTTCTTTGTTGTAAATGCTATTGCTGGAAGTGTATTTTTACCAATTGGTTCTAAAATTAAATTTGGTTTATCATTTTTAAAAATTTTTGATACTTGATCTTTAATAATAAATTGATGGTCTACATTGGAAACCAAGAATATGTTTTGTGGTATGATTTTTTTTGATATCCGTTCTATTGATGCCTGCAATAGCGAATGTTTCCCTTTGAACTTAATTAATTGTTTTGGTTGCGATGACCTTGAAACAGGCCAAAGCCTTGTGCCAGCTCCACCACATAAAATTATTGCGTACTGGTTTATATTTTTATTCATAATATTTAGTTTAATTCCAATCCCGTCTCAATTAAATCACATAGGATATGGCCAATAAGAATATGAGATTCTTGTATTCTTGCTGTTACATCTGAGGGGATAACTATAGATTGGTCACATTCCGAAAGGGACATGCCACCTCCTTTTCCTAAAAGTCCCATTGTTATAAGACCCATATTTTTTGCTTTTTTTAGTGCATTTATAATATTTTGGCTTTTTCCAGATGTGGATATCCCAATTAAAACATCTCCGCTATTTCCTAAAGCTTCTATTTGCCTGCTAAAAATATTTTCAAAATTATAATCATTTGATATACATGTAAGAACTGACGAATCCGCTGTCAAAGAAATAGAGCGCAATGCCCTTCTATCTCCATTAAATCGTCCAATAAGTTCTGCAGCAAGGTGCTGTGCATCACTTGAGCTACCACCATTACCACACCAAAAAATTGTTTTTTTTTCTTTAAGAGCTTTAATCATAATATGAGAAAAATTTAATATTTCATTTTGAATCTCTTGATCAATTAATGAAATTGTTTTTTGATGTTCATTGATATGATTTTTGATTAAATTATTCATTAAAGCTCACCTTGTATATAAAATTTAGTAGTTAATCTGATTGATAAATATCTCTTGTGAAAATCATTTTATCTAAATTTTCTAATTCCTTACTCATTCTATTTGTTAAAATCAAATCACAATTATTTACAAATGCATTAAAATTAACAATTAATTTTGATCCAAAAAAAGTCTTCTCTTTAATTAATGGTTCATAAATAATTAATTCTATACCCTTCTTCTGTAAACGCTTCATTATTCCTTGTATACTTGACTCACGAATATTATCTGAACCCTCTTTCATAATGAGGCGGTGCACTCCAACAACCTGTGGTTTTAATTTTATAATTTCATTACTAATAAAATCTTTTCTTGTTGAATTAGAATCTACTATTGCTTGAATAATTTTTTGTGGGATATTTTTATAATTTGCTAACAATTGTTTTGTATCTTTAGGAAGGCAATAACCTCCATAACCAAATGATGGATTATTATAGTGATCTCCAATTCTTGGATCCAAACTTAAAGTGTTAATTATTGATTTTGAATTTAAACTTCTTTCAAATGCATATGAGTCAAGTTCATTAAAAAAAGCAACTCTCATTGCTAAATAAGAATTTGCAAAAAGTTTTGCTGCTTCTGCTTCCGTCGAGCTAATTAAGAGCTTTGGCACGTCTTTTTTTACTGCTCCATCAGATAATAAATTAGCAAAATCATTTGCAGCGGAATTAGTGTCACCAACTATAATTCGTGATGGATATAAATTATCATGTAAAGCCATACCTTCTCTGAGAAATTCAGGTGAAAAAATTATGTTTTCTGTATTAAATTTTTTTCGCATCAATTCGGTGAAACCAACTGGCACTGTAGATTTTATTATTATGGTAGCTTTAGTTGTCTCAGCTAAGATGTTTGCAATAACATTTTCGACTGTTTTAGTATCAAAATAATTAGTCATATCATCATAATTTGTTGGTGTAGCAATTAATACAAAATCAGAATTTTTATATATATTTAGAGCTGCTCTCTGTGCAGAAATATTTAACTTTTTATTTTTAAGGTAGTCACTTACCGCTTCATCATGAATTGGACTAATTTTTTTATTAATAAGATTGATTTTATTTTCATCTAAATCTATGGCCACAACGTTATTTTTTTGTGCGAGAAGAATGGCATTAGAAATTCCAACATAGCCTAAGCCAACTACTACTATATTTTTATAGTTTGTATTCATGCTTTTATTTTATTTTTTGTGGGAAGTGCCCAATAAAATCCGAAATAAAGAATTGAGAGAAAAATTATTGAAAGCATTGACAGGATTCCGTCACTAAATACCCAAGGTATTATCATTGCTGGGGTGAGCCAAATAATTGATATCATCGGCATTACTAGGCAATTTGCTATTCTTGATCGTGTAACAGACTTTTCAATAACAAAATATAATTTCAAATGCATATGATCAGGGTCTGGGTGTAAAGGATTTCTTTTCTGATGTTTTTTTCTAATATATGAAAATACCATTTCAATTGATGGATAGAATAATATTACAACAGCACCCCATGTAGGCACATCATGTCTAGAATATAAAATAATCGTTAAACTTGCTAAAAGAGAACCCCATAAGTAAGCCCCACTATCTCCTAAAAAAATTGACCCCCAAGGGTAATTGAATATTAAAAATATTCCAATAAAAGACAAAAATATTAAAACTATATAAAGAATAACTAAATCTGAAAGCATAAAGCTTACAAAACCAATAGAAAGAAGCGTAGTAAACACAACCATACCTGCTAAGCCATTAGAACCATCAATTAAATTCATTCCGTTACAATAGCCAGCGTGTGCAATAGTAAAAAATAAAATTCCTACAATTGGTATATTTAAAAAATGGCCTATATATGGAATATCAATGGTTGGCAAACCATATGGTTGGGTTAAGATAAAAATAGAGGAGCTTAGAAGAATTGCAATAAGTCTTAGGGAAGGTGAAACGTCATATTTTATATCCTCCCTAAGAGCCACTAAAAACAAAGGTATATTGCATAGTAAAAGTAACAAAAAAATAGGCTTTAATTCTTTGTTAAGCCAAGGATCAATATCAACATTGATAAAGAGACAACAAACTAAACCGACGAATAGAATAAGACCTCCCATTCTGGGCACATCTGTTTTATCTTTATGAATTCTCTGAACGCTGTCATATTCAATTGCATTAAATTTAAAAGAAATTTTTTTCCAATTTAAAATAAGAGCGGCAGTAAGTACTATAGTAAATAGTACTAAAATCATTAAATCTGTTTGAGTATAAAAATCGAATAAAAACTTCATTTAATCGCCTTAGAATTAGGTTTTTTTAGATATTTCATAAGAATAAATAAAGCAAATATTATACATTCAAGAACGGAAATAAATAATAAATATAAAACAAGTTGATCTGCTTGATAGGAAGAGAAACTTGCCCATATTCCAAAAGCAGACAGATGAAGCATTCCAAATAAATACACCAACTGATTTAGTCTTTTTGAATCATATATTTTTGAGAAAACTGGAAACCCCAATAATTTATTTATTGATCCAATGAACCAAACAATTAACATAATTTGTATGACATATATTGACGCATAAAAACTTGAATCAAAGAAAATTTTTATAAAAATAGGTATTACTAAAATACCTATAATCATTAAAACCAAATAAAATAAAGTAAAAGAAAAAATAATCCTCTTTATTTTTTGTAAAGGTTCATCAATGTAATTTGCCCTAATTGTATGAGGAACGACAGTGGAAAGAGTGTTAGCAGATCTTAGAACTAAATCTGCAAGACTATAAATAGCTATTTGAAATGGACCTGCTAATAGAGATAATCCAAAACCCCAAAATGATGAAAAATTTATTGTAATTATTCCATTTAAGAAAAATGGTGTTGCCTCAAAGAACTGTTTTTTTAGAAAAAATACATTTGGTAGAACTAGCTTAAAGTTATACATTTTGAATAAAACTAGATAACCATAAAAGCTAATAAAAAACATCGTTATGCCTTGTGCAACAAATACCCAATAACTACTTTCAAAATTTTTAACTAAAGAAAATATAAGGATTAAGTATAGAATTCGGGAAAAAAACGTTGGCTTCACCAAATATTTAGGTTTCTTGATCGCTTGTAAGAAATTCAATGGGTTGAGCCCCCCTGTTAAAAAAGGCAAAAAAAGACTCAAGAGAAGATATTGATTAGTTACTAAAATTAATTTGGATTGTGCTAATAGGTATACAAATAAAGAGAAAAAACAAATAATAATAATCTTTATTATAAAGACTGATGAAAAATATTGATTCCTTAATTTTGTACTTTTATTTTTTGAAAAAAATTCAATTGAATGGTAACCAAAACCCCAATCACATAAAACCCAACAAATTTGTACCAATATAATTCCTGCTGCAACAATTCCATACCCTTCGATACCTAGAGTAAATGTTATATACGGGATAGTAATCAAAATTGCTAATTGATTTGAGAAGACAATGCTCATTCTGTGGAAAATTTGTTTTAAAGTTTCAGTCATCAATTAATTTATTTTTTATATTTTTCAGAACAAACCCATTTAAATGAATCCTCACACATTTCAGTAAGCCCTTTTTTTGCTTTCCACCGAAGCTCCTTTAATGCTTTTGATGGATCAGCATAAGATGTAGACAAATCGCCTTTTCTTTTACTAACAAATTGATATGGAATCTGCTGATTTGTTGCTTCTTCAAAAGCTTTAACAAGCTCTAATACTGATATACCCTTTCCAGTCCCAAGATTAAAAATATTATGACCGTTTTGCTTATCAAGACATGATAAAGCAGCTATATGACCATCCACTAAATCCATAATATGAATATAATCTCTGATCCCAGTCCCATCTTTTGTATCATAGTCATTACCATATACATCAAGAATAGAAACTTTTTTTAATGCAACATTTAATATATGAGGCATGATATTTGATATTTTTGTTGAAATAGCTTCACCTAAGTGACCTGAGGGATGAGCTCCAATAGGGTTAAAATATCTCAAACTAGTTGCTTTCCATTGGTCATCTTGCTTACATAAATCCTCCAAAAAGCTTTCTACCATTACTTTATTTTCACCATATGGGTTTATTGTGTCTATCGGATGAGATTCAGGAATGGGAAGAATCTTTGGCTCACCATAAATTGTTGCTGATGATGAAAATATTATTTTTTTTATATCAAACTTTATAAGCTGTTTTATTAAAGTCTTTGATCCATTTACATTTACATCATAATATTTATTAGGATTCTTTACCGAGTCTGCAACATCTTTTAAACCTGCAAAGTGAATAACCGCATCAATTTTATTTCCAAATAATACTCTTGATAAAAAATCCTCATCCCGTATATCTCCTTCAAAAAATTTTGGTTGAACGCCTGAAATATTTTTAATTTTCTTTAGTACATCTAAATTACTATTCGATAAATTATCAATAATTATTGGTTGTAAATTATTATTTAGCAATGTGGTAACAGTATGGCTTCCAATAAAGCCTAGACCGCCTGTGACAAGAATATTTTGCATCCATCCACCTTTTTAATCAAAAGATTATTTTAAACCAAAGCTACTAATGGACACTTATTATCCATCAAGGAATATACTTATTTTTATTGTATCAAACACTTACTGCAGTAAAGAAAAAACCGGCATTTCGCCGGTTTTGTTATTAATGCTCGGTTATGTGATCTTTTTCAATAATTTCTTTTATTCTTAACTTTTCTTTTTTTAAACGCCGAAGCCTTTCGTCTGGGATGTAATTTTTATAACCTGCATCAATTATAATGTTTAACTCTTTATGTCTACTTTTTAAACTTTTTAAGTCCATATTACTCCTTTTAAATTTAAAAATTAATCAATGAATTGTTCGTATTAGGTTAAAAATGTAATAAATTTACTTACTCCTATTTTATAAATGTTTCATTTAAACTTTATACCTATTATTAATTAATTACTAGTGTGTTTAATTATAAAAATATTATTTCGAACCATTTTGTTAATAACCAACCTAATTAAAACAAAAATTGCTATTCATAATATAATAGAGCTAAAACCAAAGTATAAAGATACAAAAACGATTAAAAAAATTTTAATTTTTGAATCTTATTACACGAAGAATTTTATAAATAAAATGAGGGTTAAATGAAAGCTTTAGTTAAAAGCCAAGCAAAAGAAGGTATTTGGTTAGAAGATGTAGATGAACCAATTGTTGGAAATAATGACGTTCTAATTAAAATTCATAAAACAGCAATATGTGGAACAGATGTGCACATATAGAACGGGGATGATTGGGTAAAAAAAACTATCCCCGTACCTATGACAACAGGTCATGAATATGCCGGTGAAATAGTTAAGCTAGGCTCAAATGTAAATGACCTAAAAATTGGAGATATTGTTTCAGGTGAGGGCCATATTACTTGCGGTCGTTGTCGAAATTGTTTAGCAGGAAAGCCCCATTTATGCCCATATACAATTGGAGTTGGAGTTAATAGGACAGGTGCTTTTGCAGAATACCTATCAGTGCCATCAAAGGTTGTTTTTAAACCAAGTAGAGAAATATCTACTGATCTATTATCAGTCTTTGACCCCTATGGTAATGCCGTTCATACCGCACTATCTTTCAATATGGTAGGAGAAGATGTATTAATTACAGGAGCAGGCCCTATTGGTATTATGGCCGCCATGGTTGCGAAGCATGCCGGAGCAAGAAACATTGTTATTACAGACCTTAATGATTACCGTTTAAAGCTCGTAAACAAGATTCTACCAACCGTAATTACTATTAATGTTTCAAATCAAAAAATTGATAAAAAACTCATGGAATCGTTAGGAATTTTTGAAGGATTTGATGTGGGTCTTGAGATGTCAGGTTCCCCAACCGCATTTAGTGGTATGTTGGAATTAATGATAAATGGTGGGCATATTGCCATGTTAGCTATCATGCCTCAAGGGTCTGGTATAGATTGGGACATGGTAGTTTTCAAAGGATTAACTATTAAAGGAATATATGGAAGAGAAATCTTTGAAACTTGGTACAAAGGATCAATGATGGTTCAATCTGGATTACCCCTTGAAAAAATAATCACCCATCGCTTTTCATACAATGATTTTCAAGAAGGTTTTGACGTAATGAGGTCAGGACAGTCTGGAAAAGTCATTCTTGACTGGGTAAGTTAAATTAAAATAAAAGGGATTTAAATGAGCTTTGACAAAGTAAGACAGGGGTTAGCTGAAGACTTAGAGGAAATAAAAGCAGCAGGTTTATGGAAAAGTGAAAGAAATATTAACTCAAATCAGACAAACCATATCTCACTAGAGGACGGTCAGCACGTAACCAATATGTGTGCTAACAATTATTTAGGATTAGCTAACGATCGAAGGATTATCCAAGCGGCTAAGGATAGTTATGATCATTGGGGTTATGGTTTAGCATCAGTCAGATTCATTTGTGGCACGCAGACAATACATAAAACACTAGAAAAAAAAGTAAGTGAATTCTTAGGTATGGAAGAAACAATTCTTTATGCCGCATGTTTTGATGCAAACGGAGGGTTATTTGAAACAATCCTAAATGCAGAGGATGCCGTAATATCTGATGAGTTAAATCATGCATCAATAATTGATGGCGTAAGACTATCAAAAGCACAAAGATATCGATATAAAAATAACGACATGAATGATCTTCGATCTAAGCTTGAAGAAGCCAGAGAAAATGGTGCCAGAAGAATCATAATTACAACCGATGGAGTTTTTTCAATGGACGGAACAATTGCTCAACTAGACATAATATGTGATCTTGCTGATGAATTTGATGCGATGGTTCATCATGACGATTGTCATGCAACAGGGTTTATGGGTAAAACTGGCAAAGGTATTCATGAATACTGTAACGTTATTGATCGAGTTGACATCATCACAAGTACATTTGGTAAAGCTTTAGGTGGAGCATCAGGAGGGTTCACGTCAGGCAGAAAAGAAATTATCGATATGTTAAGACAACGCTCACGACCATACCTATTCTCAAACACATTAGCACCCTCAATTTGTGCAGGTACTTTAAAAGCTATCGAAATTTTAGAGACCTCAACTGAATTAAGGGATACATTAGAAGAAAACACCCATTACTTTAGAAAAGGGATGCAAGAGGCAGGGTTTGATGTTGATGACGGTGATCACCCTATTGTTCCAGTCATGCTTGGTGATGCAAATTTAGCGCAAACTATGAGTCAAAAGCTTCTGGAACACGGTATTTATGCGATTGGATTCTTTTTCCCCGTTGTCCCAAAGGGTAAAGCAAGAATTAGAACGCAAATCTCAGCAGCACATACAAAAGATGACTTAGATAAAGCAATCAAAGCTTTTGCAACAATTAGAGACGAGCTACAAAGTTAAAATTGAAAATATTATCAAAAATACTTTTTAAGTTGTTTATATATTTTGGATTTGCACTATCACTTCAAGCTAATGCATTACAAATAGGTGATAAGGCTCCAAATTTTATAGCTGATTCCACTCAAGGTGAGTTAGATTTTTATGATTGGAGTCAAAATCAGTGGGTTATTCTTTTGTCTCATCCTGGTGACTTCACTCCTGTATGTACAACAGAGCTGGCGGAAGCTGCAAAACTACAACCTTTACTTAATAAGAAAAATGTGAAAATAATTACTTTGAGTGCTGACTCAGTTGAAGATCATCTTGAATGGGTTGAAGTTATTAATAACTATAAAGATAAAACAACCTCAACAGATGATTTAAAAAATCTACTTTTAGGTCTTGAAGGAGACACTGACGTAAATTTTCCAATAATATCCGATCCAGATTTAAAAGTAGCTGAACTTTACGGAATGTACCATCCAAAGGCGAAACCTAATGCAGGATCCTTTGGGGAGGAAAATAAATCAACGATAAGAGCTGTATTTATAATAGATCCAAAGAAAAATATCCAAGCCATGTTGACTTACCCCAAAAATATTGGACGAAATTTTAATGAGATTGTAAGAACATTAGAAGCCTTACAAATATCATCTAAACTGAATGTTTCTACTCCAGCCAATTGGGAGTTTGGTGATGATGTTATTGTTTCAAACGATATACCTGATGAAGATATAAAAGAAAAATATGAGGTTGAGGAGTACAACGTGTTTGAAACTTTTTTAAGAACGATTAAACAACCTGGGTATTACGATGGAAATGATGCCAGAAGAAAGAGAGTGAGAAACTAATCACTAGTAGTTATTTTTTAAAAAACGCCAATGCCCCAGAGGTAAATTTCCTAAATTGATATCTCCAATACGAACCCTTTTAAGGCTAGTGACTTTTAGGCCAACCATGGCGCACATCTTTCTGATTTGACGATTACGCCCTTCAATGAGTATAAATTTAAGTTGATTTTCATTTTGCCATGATACTTTTGCGGGTTTTAATTTATATCCATCTAAAGTGAGCCCATGATTTAAAAGTCTTAAATTTTCTTCAGTTAAATCACCCTGCACCTTAACTAAATATTCTTTTTCAACAACCACATTCTCACCAATAATGCTTTTGGCCATTGCGCCATCCTGAGTCATGATTAAAAGTCCCGTAGAGTCAATATCTAGTCGGCCTGCTGGAGCAAGACCTTCCTTATTAAATAAAGGATTGCGATCATTTAATTCATTAGAAAAATAGTTATCTGAGCTTATCAAATCTGAAGCGGGTTTAAATTCTTTATCATCGTCTAGATGAGAAATATAACCCACTGGTTTATTAAGAAGGATGGTTAATTTTTTTAATTGTTTAAGCTTACCCTTCTTATTTAACTCAACCTTTTGTGAACGACAAGCTTTCGTTCCTAATTCGTTTACTACCTTTCCGTCAAGCAAAACAAGACCTTGTTTGATATATTCATCAGCCTCTCTTCTTGAACATAAACCAAGCTCAGATAATATTTTCGAAATACGAACTTGTTCCAAGTTATTTTCTTACCTTAGTAAAGGCTTAAGACTTGAAACTATTTCTTGTCCAAGTTTAGTTAGGCATTCACTTTGTGCTTGAACCATTTTATCAATATCTGTTGTTGAGGCTTGAGCTGTAAAGCTTGATCTTTTATTTAAGATTGTTTCATCCTTTGATTTAATTGACCACTGAGCTATTAACTGGCTTTGCCCATTCTGGTCAATATTTAACTCTAAAATATCAATCTTTACTTGAAAATCGACACCCGGTCTTTGTGGCCAGGGGTAGCGAATCATTCTATCTGTACCTAACTGTGAAGGAAGTGTCTTAAATAATGCTAAAGAAATATTTTGATCTAATTTTTCTGCCCAACGATAACCATCTATAAATTTATATTTATTTTCAGAGACAGCAACAACCATTTGAAATCGGTCCAAATAATCTGGCAAGCGGATTGGACCCAATCCAATTAACGGACCTTCATCCTTCTCTACAAGTTGATTGGTTTCTATTCCAACTGAGGCATCCAGCATATAGTACTCAACAGGCTTACTACTTTTTGCGCAACTCAAAATTAAAGATATTAAGCATAATAAAGCAATATTTTTCAAAAGACTTTTAATCGAGTACAGTTTCATTTTATTCATCACCCTTACCGTAAATTATTGACTCAGGATTTCTCTCTAACGTATCTGTTAAATTTTTAGTTGATTCAGCTGCTTCTTTAAGTGCCTCTAATGCTTGCCAAAGTGGTGCTTCTGGAGATGAAAGCTCTTCAAATGAGCGAACCGCAAACTGTGATTCTGATAATAAATCTGTTGCTGTGTTTAATGTTTTTTCTAAGGAGTTTAAGACAGGCTTTATCTCTCTTGAAAATTCTTGTACAACAACCCGAGTATCTTTCATCGTGCCATTTAAATTTAACATGAGGGGTGTAAAGTTTTCATTTAAGTTTATTAACAGCTTTTCCATCTCTTTAATTGATTGATTGACCCCCTGACGATTTTCTTTAAGTGACTGTGATGTCAATATAACCTTTATCTCATGCATATTGACTGCCAAATCTTCTACGATTTTCTCTAAAGGTAGCTTTCCAATTCTATCTACAACTTTCTGAGCCTCTCTTTTGATATCTTCAGTGGCGTTAGTTGTTGTGGGAAGCTCTCTTAATTTGCGAAAATCTATACCCGTGATAACTACCTCATCTTCAGGTGTAAATTGAAACTCAATATACAATAAACCTGTCAGCATGCTTTGTGATTTTAATTGTGCCTTTAGTCCTTTTTTTATAAGATTTTTTACAGAAAGTTCTTTTTCTTTACCTGAGACTTTTGGGTCAAAGCCTTCGTCTGTTTCATCATCAAGAATATTTTCATAATCTAGTTCGATGACAACTGGTTTAATAACTTCTAAAGTTTTTTCATCAAATAAAAGTGCGACCTCTTTGACTTCCCCAATCTTGACTCCCTCAAGCTTTACAGGCGCTCCGACATTTAAACCATTTAAGTTATTTTCTGCATGAAAAAATAAAACAAATTGATCTTTTTTTTCAAAATAATTACCACCGCCAAACATCAATACTGCGATAATTACAAGTGCTAAGGCAGCAAGAAAAAAAGAACCTATTAGCGTAGGACTGACTTGCTTACTCATCTATTTAACTATTCTCATTTTTTTTTACTTCTTGATAAAAATTTAATTACTCTCTCATCTTTAGATGTTTTTAAT
>ERZ1049444.455-NODE-455-length-39089-cov-7.832428_pt1 | contig 39089 bp, 36 predicted proteins | sample MGYA00383101_ERZ1049444 | MGnify/ENA primary metagenome ERZ1049444 (study PRJEB29581, sample SAMEA5548371) | metagenome | biome: marine; feature: coastal; material: water | depth 50 m | study: Short-term variability in the microbial, nano- and picoplankton... | reverse complement strand
TGGAACTTTTTAAAGGCTGCAGGATATGTCGCAGATTAAACGCAAAATGCTTTAGAAATATGTTTATAAAAAATTGTTTATGCTTAAAAATGAGCAAGGCGACTGTTCAACTTTGCACCGATATTACCATAAACTACATGTTTTTTTAAGGGCCCAAATCATCGATATGGTCAATTTGGGACCGAAACGATGTATACTGTCAATGCTAGGTGAATGCCTTTGCCAAGTTGCCCTGCACCCAGACCGCATGAATGGCGCGGTCGTCGCCCATCATAATGGTTGGGAATAGCGCGCTCCACAGGTCATCGGCTGTGCCGGCGCGCTGGGCAATTGCCGGGGTTGCGTGCAAATCCAACACCACAACGTCCGCAAATTTACCGGGATCAAGCGTGCCGATTTGGTGGTCAAGGTGCAGGGCTTTGGCCGATCCCGCAGTGGCCAGCCACATCAGTTCAGCAGGGTGCAGCACAGTGCCGTTTAACTGGCCAATCTCATAGGCGCTGGCCATGGTGCGCAGCATCGAAAAGCTCGATCCACCGCCCGTGTCGGTGGCCAGTCCAATGCGCTGGCCAGCGGCCATAAGTCCACCCATGTCAAAAAGGCCTGATCCGATAAAAGCGTTTGAGGTCGGACAATGCACCAACGCTGCGCCCACCTCTTTAAGGCGGTCTTTTTCACGCGGCTCAAGGTGGATCGCATGGCCATAAACACCCCGCGCGCCCAGCAGGCCATAGCTTTCGTAGGTGTCCAGATAATCGCGGGCCTGGGGAAACAGACTGCCGACCCAATCGATCTCATCGATCTGCTCGCTCAGATGGGTTTGCATTAGACACTCGGGATGCTCTGCCCAAAGCTGACCCAATGCAGTAAGCTGTTCGGGCGATGAAGTGGGGGAAAAGCGGGGGGTAATCGCGTAGTTTAACCGGGCTCTGCCATGGTATTTTTGCAGCAGCGCTTTGCTGTCGTCATAAGCTGATTGAGCTGTATCGATTAGACCATCAGGGGCGTTACGGTCCATACAGGTTTTGCCCGCAACCACACACAGACCGCGCTGGGCGGCGGCCTCGAAAAGCGCGCTGACACTGGCCGGGCTGGTGGTGCAATAGCTGGCCAGTGCCGTGGTGCCATGGGCAAGCGCCAAATCCAAATACCGCTCGGCAATCATGGCCGCATATTGCGGATCATCAAAGCGCATCTCTTCGGGAAACGTATAAGTATTCAGCCAGTCGATAAGCCGTTTGCCCCAACTGGCGATAATGGCCGTTTGCGGATAATGCACATGCGCATCAACAAACCCCGCCACCAGCACTTTATCGCAGTAATCAATCACTTTGGCCTGTGGGTGGGCAGAGCGCAAGTCGTGGCCCGTCCCGATGGCCTCAATTTTACCGCCGCTCATCAAAATGCCGCCTTGGCTGTCAGTGCGCACTGCGGCGTCGACACCCTTCTTAAATGGATTGCCTATAAATCTCACGGTATGGCCCAGCAAAAGGGTTTTGGCAGTGCTTGCGGTCATGGTTTAAAATCGCTCTCTTGCGAATGTTAGCGTATTTAGCATAAAGATCATCCCAAAGCCCGTAAACCGGTTGATTGTCATTGTTTTTTTGTAGCAGTTTTTAGTATCAAGGTCATAATGTGTGAAAGGTCTGAACATGCAACATCAAGACAGCGCAATGGCGCCTGAGCACGACACAAATGGGGCTGCATATGTGCTTGACCGGGGCGCGGTATCAGCCATACTTTACGCTGTTGAAGCGCAGGACCGTACCCAACTGATCACATTGATAGAGCCGTTGCACGCGGCCGATCTGGCCGATCTATTAGAGCAAATCACAGCCTATGACCGGCGCCGGCTTATTGCGCTTTATGACCGTGAATTTGACGGCGATATTCTGGCCGAGCTTGATGAAGGACTGCGCGAAGAAGTTGTAACCCTTCTGGCACCCGAGGTGCTTGCCGGAGCGGTGCGAGAGCTTGAAAGCGATGAGGTTGTCGATCTTTTAGAAGATTTGGAAACACCCCAGCAAGAGGCGATCCTTGAGGCTTTGGATGACAGTGATCGGGTTGCTATCGAGCAATCCCTCACCTATCCAGAGTTTTCCGCCGGCCGACTGATGCAGCGCGAAGTAGTATTTGCACCAGAGCATTGGACCGTTGGTGAAGCAATTGACCATCTTCGAAGCGCCGGGGCACTGCCCGAGCAGTTTTATCATGTGACCCTTGTGGATCCAAAGATGCATCCGATCGGAAATGTAACGCTTGGCCGGCTAATGTCATCGCAGCGCGATATGGCGCTCATGTCCATTAAGGAAGAGACCTTTCGCACAATACCGGCGGATCAAGATGAAGAGGACGTGGCCTATGCGTTTAACCAATACCATCTGATTTCCGCGCCAGTGATCAATAAAGACGGCCGTCTGATCGGTGTCATAACCATTGATGACGCAATGGCCGTGCTTGATGAAGAGCATGAAGAGGATATTCTGAGGCTCGCCGGAGTTGGTGATAACCGGCTCAGCGATACGGTGCTTGAAACCACCCGTCAGCGGTTTCCGTGGCTGGCGGTAAATTTGTTCACGGCAGTGGTCGCTTCATTAGTGATCGCGCAATTCGAAGCGACAATTGCACAGTTTGTTGCGCTGGCAGTTTTGATGCCGATTGTTGCCTCGATGGGTGGCAATGCTGGCACCCAAAGCCTGACAATCGCCGTACGCGCCATTGCCACCAAAGACCTTACAGGGTCCAATTTTTTGCGGATTATCCGCCGCGAGGCTTTGGTCGGATTGATCAACGGGGCGATGTTTGCCGTGGTGATGGGGGTAATCGGTATGATCTGGTTCGGCTCGCCGCAACTGGGGTATGTGATTGCCTTGGCCATGGTGATTAATCTGCTCATAGCCGGGCTTGCTGGAACCGGCGTGCCGATATTGCTTGATAAAATCGGGATTGATCCGGCACTTGCGTCGGGCGCTTTTGTAACCACGGTCACAGATGTGGTTGGGTTTTTCGCCTTTCTCGGGCTGGCTGCGCTGGTGTTGTTTTGACCCGGCTCGAAGACTTAAAAGCAGCGGCGCGCAAGGCAGCGTTTGCACGCCGGAAATTGGCGCATGCAGCCGATAGCGGAGCCGGCGCAGGGCTGCTTTCATCCGTGTTGGCGGGGTACCGCGGGGTACCAATGGCCGGCTATATGCCTATCCGAACCGAAATTGATCCATGCCCTGCCATGGCAGAAGCAAGCGCCCATGGCATGGTGGGAGTCCCAGTCATCCAAGCTGCTGGCGCGCCATTGAAATTTTCCCGATGGGAGCCGGGCTGCGAGATGAAAGAGGGCCCTTTTGGCGCAAAAATCCCTGTCTTGGATGAGTTTTTTGAACCAGAAGTTGTGATTGTTCCGCTCGTAGCATTTGATCGCCACGGAGGCCGCCTGGGGTATGGAGGCGGCTTTTATGACCGAACCCTTGAAAAATTACGAGCCAAGCGCGCAACATTGGCAATCGGGTTTGCCTATGCAGATCAGGCCGCCGAGGCCTTGCCACTTGAATCCACCGATCAGCCTTTGGATATGATCGTGACTGAAGGTGAGATTATCGATTTAGCGGGAAGAAAACCATGAGCGCTGTGCACGACTATAATGCCACAATTACGTGGACCGGAAACCGCGGCGTTGGAACTTCGGGTTATCGTGCTTATGACCGCACTTGGGATTTGGCCAGCCCGGGCAAGCCTGTTGTGAAGTGCTCGAACGATCCCTTGTTGGGGGGTGATCCGACACTGTATAATCCCGAGGATATGCTGATTGCAGCGCTCAGTGCATGCCATATGCTATGGTATCTGCATTTGGCCTCGGACGCTGGTCTTATTGTTGAAAGCTATTGTGACACCCCGGTTGCCAAAGGCGAAACTCTCAAAAACGGCGCAAGTCGGTTTATTTCCGCAACTCTCAAGCCAGAAATTACTTTGCACGCCGATGCAGATCTAAAGATTGCAGATGAGCTGCATCATGAGGTGCATCAGTTTTGCTTTATCGCGCGCTCGGTTAACTTTCCAATCAAATATGCAGCGAAATATTCGATTGCTTGACATCGGTTTTACTTGCGCTTTGCGGCGTTGACCCCTAGGGCTGAAAACTATGAAACTATTATTTTTGGGTGATGTGATGGGCCGCGCGGGCCGTGCGGCGGTGAGTGAGCATCTTGGCCGCCTGCGCGCCGAGCTGAGGCTTGATATCGTTATTGTAAACGGTGAAAATGCAACCAGCGGATTGGGGCTCAGCCCAGATCATGCCAAAGGGCTTTTGCAAGCGGGCGCTGATTGTATCACATTGGGCGATCATGCTTTCGATCAAAAGGATATGCTGAGCTTTATCGAACAAGAGCCAAGAATTATACGGCCTCTCAATTTTGCCAAATCGGCGCCCGGGCGGGGTGTCTACATAGCCTCTGATGCCCGCGGGCGGCGTGTTTTGGTCACGCAAGTCCTCGGGCAGGTGTTTATGAAACGCCCGTTTGATGACCCCTTTAGTGCGCTTGATGAGGTTCTGCGCCGTCATCCGCTGGGCGGGCAAATTCAAGCCAGCATTGTTGATATTCATTGCGAGGCAACCTCGGAAAAAATGGCAGTCGGGCATTTTTGTGACGGCAAGGTGAGCGCCGTGGTGGGAACGCATACTCATGTGCCAACAGCTGACGCAATGATTTTGCCCTCTGGCACCGCGTATCAAAGTGATGCTGGCATGTGTGGTGACTACAATAGCGTCATCGGCATGGACAAAGCCGAGCCGCTGCGCCGGTTTATCACGGGTATGTCCAAGGCACGCTTCACACCAGCGGCAGGCGAAGCCACACTTTGTGGGCTTTATGTAGAAACCGATGATGCCACGGGGCTTGCACAAAACGTCAATATGATCCGGGTTGGTGGCCGCTTGGCCCAAAGCACCCCGTGACTTTCGCCCGAGTATGGCCGTCCTTAGTGTTGCTGGCTATGGGTGCCGGTTGGGGCATGACCATTCCGTTGACAAAAATTGCTGTCTCAACCGGTTATCAACATTTTGGTTTGATATTTTGGCAATTGGCAATCTGTTCTGTCCTCTTGGGCGTTGTGCAAACGTTGCGAGGTAGATGGCCTATAATCACTCCGGCAACCCTCAGGCTTTTTCTGATAATTGCCCTCGTAGGAACAATTCTGCCTAATTCGGCGTCTTATACCGCCGCAATCTATTTGCCGGGTGGCGTATTAAGTATTTTGATTTCCACTGTGCCGATGTTTGCCTTTCCTATTGCCCTGATGATGGGGAACGATCGTTTTCAACGCCGACGGTTAGGGGGATTGGTGTTAGGGTTTATCGGCGTTTTGATTCTCATCGGTCCTGAGGCGCGGCTATCGGACAGCACCACTATCGGCTTTATCCTTTTGGGATTGGTGGCACCGCTTTTTTACGGCTTTGAGGGAAATTATGTTGCGAAATATGGCACTCAAGGACTTGATCCTGTGGAAACCTTGTTCGGCGCCTGTATTTTAGGGGTAATTTTAATCTTCCCTACAACCCTTGCTAGCGGCCAATGGATAGACCTCAGGCAGCCTTGGTCGGCGCCCGATTATGCACTTTTTTTATCCTCACTGCTGCACGTGTTTGTCTATACCACATATGTTTGGCTGGTTGGCCGAGTAGGATCGGTTTTTGCGTCGCAAGTGAGCTATGCGGTTACGTTATTTGCGGTTTTCTGGTCCATTATCCTTTTGGGTGAGCGCCCGGGCCTTTGGTTCTGGGGCGCTTTGCTAATCATGCTTTTAGGTATGTTTTTGGTTGCGCCCCGGCGGCAAACTGCGACAATAGAATAAAGAGGGATGCGATGTGCAAGAAACTGTAGCTATTTTTCCCGCGCTTACTGCGTTGGCAGTTGTCGCGGTGATGTTTGTGCTGTTTTTTCGCGAAACCTACCCAACGGAAGTGGTGGCAATTGCCGGCGTTTCCTTATTGCTGATCAGCGGAGTGTTGCCGTATGACCGTGCTCTAACAGTGCTGTCGAACCCGGCGCCGTGGACTATCGCCGCAATGTTTATCGTGATGGGGGCTTTGGTGCGCACTGGTGCGCTGGATGCGCTTACCACGCTGGCCGAAGCACAGGCCAAGCACCATCCCCGGCGCGCCATAGGGTTGATGATTGGATTTGTCGCTTTGGCCTCTGCTGTGGTGTCAAACACGCCCGTGGTCGTTGTGATGATACCTGTTTTCGTTCAATTGGCACGCAGCTTGGATATTTCGGCCAGCAAACTGCTAATTCCTTTGTCTTATGCGGCCATTCTTGGCGGCACACTGACATTGATAGGCACCTCAACCAATCTTCTGGTGGACGGGGTGGCCCGGGCTGAGGGCTTGGCCGGTTTTACCATATTCGAGGTGACCCCATTGGGGGTGATCTTGGTGCTCTGGGGAATGATCTATTTGCGTTTCATCGCGCCTTTACTGCTTCCTCATCGGGACAGCATGGCCAATTTGCTTTCCGATAAAACGCAAATGAAATTTTTCACCGAGGTGGTGATCCCGCCTGATTCAACCCTGATAGACCGCGACGTGATGGGGGTTGAGCTTTTCAAACGGGATGGGGTGCGGTTGGTTGATGTCATCCGGGGGGACGCTTCTTTGCGCCGTAATTTGCAAGGAGTGAGCCTTAAGATCGGTGATCGGGTGGTGCTGCGCACCCAGATCGCTGAATTGCTCAGCCTGCAGCGCGACAAAAACCTCAAACGGGTGGATCAGGTCTCAGCGGTTGAAACCACGACGGTTGAGGTGCTGATCACGCCGGGATGTAAAATGGTCGGGCGGTCACTGGGCCAGATGCGACTGAGGCGACGCTTTGGAGTCTATCCGCTTGCAGTGCACCGTCGCAATCAGAATATTGGCCGACAGCTTGATGATTTGGTTGTGCAGGTTGGGGATACGTTATTGCTGGAAGGGGCCAGCGAAGACATCCAAAGACTTGCCCAAGAGATGGAGCTTGTGGATGTATCCCGACCTGCAGCCCGGGCCTATCGGCGTGGTCACGCGCCAGTGGCAATCGGCGCGCTTTTTGGCGTTGTCGGATTGGCAGCACTGGGGGTGGCGCCGATATTCTTGCTTAGTGTTCTGGCCGTCGCTGCGGTGCTGATTTTGCGTGCAATAGATGCAGAGGAGGCCTTTTCATTTGTCGATGGTCGCTTGCTCACACTGATTTTTGCTATGCTGGCGGTGGGCACCGCCTTGCAGGCCTCGGGTGCGGTTGAATTAATCGTTAAGATGCTTGTGCCGATACTGTCGCAACTGCCCCCGGTTTTGATGATCTGGGTTTTGTATTTAATCACTTCGGTATTGACCGAATTAGTATCTAATAATGCTGTGGCGGTGGTTGTTACCCCGATAGCCATTGCCCTCGCACAAGCTTTGGGGGTTGATCCACGGCCGTTTGTGGTGGCAGTCATGGTTGCAGCGTCTGCATCCTTTGCCACGCCGGTCGGATATCAGACCAATATGATGGTCTATGGCCCTGGGGGGTATAGGTTCACTGATTTTATGCGCGTCGGTATTCCCCTGAATTTAAGCATCGGATTGATTTCTTCGGTGATGATCCCGCTGATCTGGCCGCTTTGAGTACGTAAGATGGATTGGATAGCGACTTGCCCCCGGGTGGGTGGCTGTTTTATAGAGAGTCCAAAGCAAGGATCAAGTGGAGGACATCATGGCCGGACATTCAAAATGGGCGAATATCCAGCACCGAAAAGGCCGTCAGGATGCGGCGCGGTCTAAGCTGTTTTCAAAGCTGTCAAAAGAAATCACCGTGGCTGCCAAAATGGGCGATCCTGATCCGGAAAAAAACCCGCGTCTCAGGCTGGCTGTGAAAGAGGCAAAATCAAATTCGGTGCCCAAAGATGTGATAGATCGGGCAATCAAGAAGTCCACAGCTGGTGATGGCGACGAATATGAAGAAATCCGTTACGAGGGCTATGGCCCAAATGGCGTGGCAGTGATTGTCGAAGCAATGACGGATAATCGCAATCGCACTGCCTCAAACGTGCGTTCAACATTTTCCAAAAATGGCGGCAATCTGGGTGAAACCGGATCGGTCGGGTTTATGTTCGAACGCAAAGGCGAGGTCAGCTATGGTGTCGATGCCGGGGATGGCGATACAGTGATGATGGCCGCGATCGAAGCCGGCGCAGAGGATGTTGAAAGCTCTGAGGACGGACATATCATATGGTGTCTTGATACGGACCTCAATGAGGTGTCGAGCGTGCTTGAAGCTGAACTGGGTGAGAGCCTATCAACCAAGCTAATCTGGAAACCCACCACGACCACCGAACTTGATCTTGAAGGCATGCAAAAGTTGATGAAGCTTGTTGATGCTTTGGAAGATGATGATGACGTCCAAAGAGTGACGGCTAATTTTGAAGCCAGCGATGAGGTCATGGACCAGCTTTAGGCGACCCCAATTTAGGTTGAAATCATTATACCAGACCTTGTCTGGATGGGTGGGCGGTTGTTTGCAAGAAATGCAACTATCATTTCGGTAATTTATATTGCAATTAGTAAAAATATAATACACTAAAGGATATAAGTATGATGCGGAGGATTATTTGTGATGCCGGCACTGCCAACCCAAAGATATTTAAATGTCGCACAATTACGCGCGCTTTTGCTCGGAATGGAACGCGATCTTGGACTTGGGGATTTATCTCAAAATGAAAAAGATGTCTTTTATGCCGTTCAAAGCGTGATCGCCGGAAGCGACGGTGTCGCGCGCTCGGATGATATAAAGGGTCATTCCTTGGTATTTGAGATGACGCAACCGACATTCCACCGCAGTTTGAAAAACCTTTTGGATCGAGGGCTTTTAGCCCACGCACCAAGCACAAAGGCCGGGTCCTATGTTGCCACAGAGCCAGAGAACCGCCAATTAGAGGCTGTTGCTTCCATTTAATCTAGACTACCCTTCTCCCGAGGACATCTTAGAGGTGCAGGGGAATATATGCAGGCTTTTTTTGCAGGCTTTGGGCTTGGGCTATCTTTGATTTTGGCAATTGGGGCGCAAAATGCCTTTGTCCTGCGCGCGGGTTTATTGCGGCGCTATGTTTTTGTTGTTTGCCTGACGTGTTCTCTTTCTGATGCAGTGCTGATTTATCTCGGAGTTAATGGCTTAGGCCGGTTTGTTCAATCGCTTCCTCTTTTGATCAATGTGATGCGTTATGGAGGGGCAGTGTTTTTGTTCTACTATGGCGCGAAAAGCGTCATTTCAGCTTGGCGGGGCGGGACGGGTCTGCAGGCCGAGGGTGAGTTTAGCACCATGCGGGCTGCTGTATTGACCTGCTTGGCGCTGACCTGGCTCAACCCGCATGTCTATCTTGATACGGTTATTTTGCTTGGCTCGATTGCTGTGCAATCGGCGCATCCTGCATTTTTTGGTCTTGGCGCCATTCTGGCAAGTTTTGTTTTTTTCTTTGCGCTGGGCTATGGTGCGCAGTTGCTTGCGCCATTTTTTGCAAGGCCGCGCGCTTGGCAGATTTTGGATATCGCGATTGCAGCTGTGATGTTTAGCATCGCATTTGGGTTAATTTTGTCGCAATAAGACTTGCAAAACGTATCAATTTTGCGCCTTTTTGAGGGATGAACAGACCCAGCGACTACCAACCATTTCGTGCCATTATGTGGATGACTTTCAGTGGGCTACTGTTTGTCGGCGTCACTGCTTTGGTCAAATATCTTGGCACAGGGGTGCCAGCGGCAGAGGCTGCGTTTTTGCGCTATGCGCTCGGCTTGGTGTTGTTGCTGCCGATGATCCCCGAATTTCGGCGCAGCTGGCAGCGCGGCGCCATTACCAGACCATTGATGTGGGTATTTGTGGGGCGCGGGGCTGCCCATTCTATCGGTGTGACATTGTGGTTTTTCGCCATGGCGCGAATACCGATCGCAGATGTAACTGCCATGAGCTATTTGACACCGGTCTGCGTGATGTTTGGCGCGGCGGTGTTTTTGCGCGAAAAACTGGCCCTTGATCGCATGGTGGCCGTGATTGTGGCATTGGTTGGTGTGGTGATTATTTTAAGGCCCGGATTTCGCGAAGTTGATGCAGGTCATTTAACCATGCTGGCCAATGCATTCTTCTTTTCATGTTCTTATCTGCTGGCAAAGCGGGCAAGTGATCAAGTTTCGGCTTCGGTGGTGGTGGTAATGCTGTCGCTTGTAACAACGCTGGGCTTGGCACCTATGGCATGGTCAGTTTGGGTGCCGCCAAGTCCATTTGATATATCTATCCTTTTTGTTGTCGCTGGCTTGGCGACTTTGGGCCATTATGCAATGACACGCGCTTTGGCCCTCGCTCCGGTAAATGTCACCCAACCGGTAAATTTCTTGCAATTGATCTGGTCTGTACTTTTGGGCGCGCTGCTCTTTGCAGAAGGCGTGGATATTTGGGTAATTATGGGCGGAACAATTATATTGACATCGATTAGTATTCTCAGTTGGCGCGAAACAGCCGGTCAGCGCCGAAGGCTTACTCCCGCGCCCCCTTCAACCACCTCGGAAAGCCCAAAATGAACCACAAACCAAATGTTCTTATCCTTATGGTCGATCAATTGAACGGCACGCTGTTTCCTGATGGACCAGCACAGTGGTTGCATACCCCAAACCTTAAGCGATTGGCCGAGCAATCAACGCGCTTTGCAAATACCTATACGGCCAGCCCGCTATGTGCGCCGGGGCGGGCGGCGTTTATGTCTGGTCAATTGCCCTCAAAAAACCAAGTCTATGATAATGCTGCGGAATTTTCCTCGTCGATTCCGACCTATGCCCACCATCTTCGCCGCGCTGGCTATCATACCTGCCTGTCAGGAAAAATGCATTTTGTCGGGCCAGATCAATTGCACGGGTTTGAAGAAAGACTAACAACCGATATTTATCCGGCTGATTTCGGGTGGACGCCAGATTATAGAAAACCCGGCGAGCGCATTGATTGGTGGTATCATAATATGGGCTCGGTGACCGGCGCTGGCGTGGCGGAAATTACCAATCAGCTGGAATATGATGACGAGGTCGCCCATCATGCCACTCGCAAGCTTTATGATCTGGCGCGGGGCGCAGATCAGCGGCCATGGTGCTTAACCGTTAGCTTTACGCACCCCCATGATCCCTATGTAGCTCGACAAAAATACTGGGATCTTTATGCCGATTGCGCGCATTTGCAGCCGCAAGTGGCAGCCATGCCCTATTCGGATCAGGATGCCCATTCACAGCGTATTTTTGATGCCAATGACTGGCGGTCTTATGAGATTACCGACACGATGATTGAACGGTCACGGCGGGCCTATTTTGCCAATATCAGCTATCTTGATGAAAAAATTGGTGAAATTCTTGGGGTTCTTGAGGCCACCGGCCAAAGCGCAAATATTATTTTTGTCTCTGATCATGGCGATATGCTGGGCGAAAGAGGCCTTTGGTTTAAAATGTCATTTTTCGAAGGTTCGGCGCGGGTGCCTTTGATGATCAGCAGTCCGGATATGACCCCCGGTTTGGTTCATGCGCCGGTTTCGACCATTGATCTGTGCCCAACTCTTTGTGATCTTGCTGGGGTAGAGATGGATGAAGTAGCCCCTTGGACCGCCGGTGAAAGTCTTGTTTCGCTGGGCCAAGGCACTGAGCGCCTTTCCCCGGTGATGATGGAATATGCTGCCGAGGCTTCATACGCGCCAATGGTTTCATTGCGTTTGGAGCGTTGGAAGTTTAACCGCTGTGCGATTGACCCAGACCAACTGTTCGATCTTGAAGCAGATCCGAACGAGCTTCATAACCTTGCGGCATTGCCAGAGCATCAAGAAGTTGTTTCGCGACTTAGCGCGGAAGTTGATGCACGCTGGGATCTGGATGCATTTGATGCCGCGGTTCGACAAAGTCAGGCGTGCCGCTGGGTGGTTTATGAAGCCTTGCGCCAAGGCGGGTATTACCCGTGGGATTATCAGCCGTTACAACAGGCCTCCGAGCGGTTTATGCGCAATCATATGGATCTTAATCAATTGGAAGGGGCGCAGCGTTATCCGCGCGGCGACTGATCCGATGCCAGCAACAGATCAAGTACAGCGCGGGCATCGCGGCGGGCCTGCTGGGGATTTGCGGCCAGTTCATTTTGGGCAGTGTTGAGCCAGACGCCATCCATATAAGATTGCAAGGTCTGCCGGATTGTCGCGGCCCGATCCTTATCAACCAATGGCCGCAGGTCATGTCGAAAATGGCTGGCCACGCGCGCACGGTTGAGCCGCTGCAACCTTGCAAGCGCCGGTGCATAGGGGGCAGCGGCCCAAAACTGCACCCAAACGCTGCATTTTTCCGCTGTAAACAACTGATCATCAAAATTCGCGTCCAAGGTGGCGTAAAGCCGGTCCAATGGGGTATCTGCAGCGGTTAGATTGCGCACCACTGCAGCACGTAAAAGTCCCAGTAGATGGCGCATGGTGGCTTCCATAAGCCGTTCCTTAGAGCCGAAATAATAATTAATGCTGGCTGCTGTCGCGCCGGTCTGCTGAGCAATCTCGCTCATTGTGACCGCACCGAGGCCGTGTTTATGCACCGCTTGCAAAGTGGCTTCGATAAACTCGGCATTGCGGATATCTCGTATTTTGACGCGTTGCATGGGGTGGGTGTGCCGCTTTGCGCTGTGTTTTGCAATGAAATTCGAGCGAAGGATAAAAAATTAAATGACCAATTAATTTTTTATTTACCTGATCAAATGCGCATGCTATCGACGAGTGAAATTGAGCGGAGACAACCATGCAGGCGGATTTTGTGATTGTTGGGGCGGGAAGTGCCGGCTGCGCAATGGCGGACCGTCTTAGCGCCGCAGGTGCATCGGTCATTGTGATCGAATTTGGGGGCTCGGATGCGGGCCCGTTGATCCAGATGCCCGGCGCTTTAAGCTATCCGATGAATATGGCGCGTTATGATTGGGGCTATTGGTCCGAACCCGAGCCGCATCTGGGCGGGCGGCAGCTGGCCTGTCCCCGAGGCAAAGTAATAGGCGGATCCTCTAGCATCAATGGAATGGTCTATGTGCGCGGTCATGCCCGCGATTATGATACATGGGCCGAAATGGGCGCAGAGGGTTGGGGCTATGCCGATGTCTTGCCATATTTCAAGAGGATGGAGCGCTGGGATGATGCAGGTCATGGCGGTGATCCGGACTGGCGGGGCAAAGACGGCCCGCTGCATGTCACCCGCGGAAAACGCAGCAATCCATTGGTCACCGCCTTTGTCGAAGCGGGGCGGCAGGCTGGATACCCGGTCACCAAGGATTATAACGGGCATCAGCAAGAAGGCTTTGGCGCGATGGAGCATACCATCTTCAAAGGCCGGCGGTGGTCGGCGGCCAATGCCTATCTTAAGCCTGCTTTGAAACGTCAAAACTGCACCCTTATCCGTGGGCTGGCGCGGAAAATTGTGCTTGTTGAGGGGCGTGCAACTGGGGTTGAGATTGCGCGCTCAGGCCGCATTGAGACAATTTTGGCGCGCCGTGAGGTGATTATCGCCGCGTCTTCGATCAATTCGCCAAAGCTTTTAATGCTATCCGGAATTGGCCCAGCAGCGCATTTGGCCGAGCATGGCATTGATGTGGCTGCAGACCGACCCGGCGTTGGCCAAAACCTGCAAGATCACCTAGAGCTCTATATTCAAATGGCTGCAAGCCAACCTATCAGCCTTTATAAATACTGGAACCTTCTTGGCAAAGCCTGGGTTGGGGCGCAGTGGCTATTTGCGCGCCGCGGGCCAGGTGCGTCAAACCAATTTGAAAGCGCCGCCTTTATTCGCTCGGCGGCCGGGGTCGAATACCCCGATTTGCAGTATCACTTTTTGCCCATTGCCGTGCGCTATGATGGTCAAGCTGCCGCCGAAGGACATGGATTTCAGGCCCATGTCGGCCCAATGCGTAGCCCATCGCGTGGGGCGGTGACTTTACGATCTGTGGATCCGGCTGAGCCGCCCAAAATTCTGTTTAATTACATGTCGAGCGAAAAAGACTGGTCTGACTTTCGCACCGCAATTAGGCTCACTCGTGAGATTTTTTCGCAAAAAGCTTTTCAACCTTATGTCAGGCATGAAATCCAACCGGGCGATAAGACGCAAACCGATGATGAGCTCAATACGTTTATAAAAGATCATGTAGAAAGCGCTTATCATCCTTGCGGAACCTGTAAGATGGGCCGACCAGATGATCCAATGTCTGTGGTTGATCCACAAAGCCGCGTGATCGGTGTTGACGCTTTGCGCGTTGCCGACAGCAGTATTTTCCCACAAATCACCAATGGAAATCTCAATGGTCCGTCGATTATGGTGGGTGAAAAAGCCAGCGATCATATTCTTGGCCGCGCGCCTCTGGCCAAAGCCAATGTCGCCCCGTGGATTGCCGAAAATTGGCACCAAAGCCAGCGCTAACTTTTTTGCAACGTCAATCAATAAGCAGATAAATTAATATAATATTAAGCGTTTGGCGGTTTGCGGCCATTTTGGGTGTCTTGTAATTTTTATCTAATATTCAATAGCTTATGATAAAATATACAAGCAAAAGCTGGGAAGTTTGCAGTCTAAACTTCAATAATTGCAATGTTTGCTTTGCAAAACTCCTTAAAGATATCGCTGAAATTCTAGGTTATGATGATCTTAACTTATAAAGAAACCGTGTGAGGCCATTTATTATGACGCTGTCGTATGTTTTGAACTTTGATCAACTTTTTAAACAGCGCATTTTATCAGGTGGTCTGTTGGCCCCAGCGAACAGCTCTTATTATGATCGCCTGGTTAAGGCGCATGATGAGTTCTTAGATCGCAAAGCCCAGCTGGAAAAAGCTGAACCACGAGATTATTTGGCATTGGATCATTTATCTTTGCTTTGCCATATTCTGCAAGCTCAAATTGAAAGTGAACAACAGCTTAGCGAATAAAATACGGAAGAATATCGCGTTGGTTTGGATCTACCGCAAGATTGCGTTCAAGCGGCGGAACCGACCGTTGGTGGCAGTTTTTTCGCTCGCATAGACGGCAGGAAATGCCGATCGGCTCAAAGGCACCCGGGTTGTTCATATCGAGCGTATCTGAATAGACCAGCGCATTGGCATGTTTGATTTCACAGCCTAGTGCGATTGCGAATCGCTGCACTGGCGCACCAAATGATCCGCCTGCTTTTGAGACATCGCGCGACAGTGAAATATACCGCACCCCATCTGGGGTTTCGGCCAGTTGACGCAAAAACCGCCCCGGGGTTTCAAAAGCGCGATGCACATTCCAAAGCGGGCAGGCCCCGCCAAAACGGGCAAATTGCAGACGGGTGGCCGAATGCCTTTTGGTGATCGTGCCAGCCTGATCAACGCGCACGAAAAAGAACGGTATGCCTTTGGCTCTGGGGCGCTGCAATGTCGACAGCCGGTGGGCAACCTGTTCAATAGATACTCCGAACCTTGTTGCGAGGCGCTCTAGATCATGACGCTCGGATTGGGCAGCCTCTAGAAAAAGCCCGTAGGGCATCAGGGCTGCCCCGGCATAGTAATTTGCCAACCCTATTTTAGCGATGGCGCGGGCTTCGTTGGTTTGAAAGCGCGCCAAATCCAAAGTCGCTTCAATCAATGGGTTTTGCGTGATCAAAGCCAGTTGCAAGACAATTTGAAAAGCTTGGGTTTGCGGGCTGCTGTGCACTGAAAGGCTGAGTGTCCGGCTCTCGGTATCAAATTGGCGAAGTGCAGGGTGATCGCCATAGTGTAGCTGAACCCCGTGTTTTTCAAGTTGCTTTTCTGCGGTGTTACGTACCCAGTCTGGTCCATTGCAATCTTTGGCAAAAAGTTCTGCACTGCGGTCCACCGCATCAATATAATTGTCGCAATAATGAAAGAAATCTCGCACCTCTTCCCATGGACTTGGCTGCAGCTTTGCATCCTCACGGCCCAGGGCTTCGTCCAGTGACATCAACCGTTCTTGGGTTTGCCGATAAGCGCGATGAAGCTCTAAAAATGCGCGCGCTAACGCAGGAGCATTTGAGGCAGCAAGCCGCAAATCAGCCAAGGCCGGATGGGTTTCGGCAAAAATGGGGTCCGCCAAGGCTTCGCGCATATCGCTGACAAGCCGCTCGCTGTCACCTGTTGAAAGTTCAGTAACGTCGAAACCGAACTCTTGCGCCAGCGCCAATAAAACGGCGCTTGAGACCGGCCGGTTATTGTTTTCCATTTGATTGAGGTAGGGCAGAGACACCCCAAGTTTTGAGGCAAAAGATTTCTGGGTAAGAGAAAGCCGTTGCCGCAAATCGCGTAGCTTTGCCCCCGCATAAATTTTTCGTCCCCTCATCGCATGGACCTTTGCAAAATTAGCTTATAAATTTTCTAACTTTGCAAAGTAGTTGGGGCAAGGTTTATTTATCACTTAGTGTGGCATTGCGGTGGCGAACATATAAGATGCACAGCACACCGCCAGCTGCGGAAAGCCACATCAGGCCAACCAAGGGTATTTCGCTGCTGCCAGGTTTCAAAATCAAACCACTGACAGCGGATAGCGCCGCGCCGCCGCCGATCATGATCGCACTTCCAAGCCCCGAGGCGGCGCCTGCCAGATGGGGCCGCACTGAAAGCATGCCGGCTGTGGCATTGGGCATGGTGATCCCGTTGCCTAATCCAACAAAGGTCATAAACCCAAAAAAACTTGTCGCAGTGCCATATCCACCGTAGCTGACCAGTAAAGACAGTGACATCCCGGCCATAGTGATTAACAAACCCCAAAGCACCATTCTGTCGATCCCGATCTGTCTTGAAAAACGGCCAGAAAGAAAGTTGCCAATAATGTAACCTATTGCCGGCACCCCAATGTAAATGCCAAGTGCTTCTGGAGTTAGATTAAAAACCACTGATCCAACGAAGGGACCGCCACCAAGAAAGGCAAAAAAAGCACCTGCGCCAAGGGCCGAGGATATGCAATACCCCCAGAAACGCCGCGCTTTAAGCAATTCGGCGTATTCGGCAAATTGACTGCTAATCTTGAGGGCTGATGGAGGCGCTGTTTCGCCTTGATCTAGATAACAAATAAGCCAAATTACCCCTCCTACAATGGCCAGAAACCAAAAGTTGGCCTGCCAGCCAAGCCAGCCGTCCAAAAGGCCGCCTAATGCAGGGCTAAGCATTGGCGCGATGGCCATACCCATGGTGACATAGCCGATTTTGGACCCGGATTCAGAGGTTTCAGTAGTATCGCGCACAATGGCGCGTGAAATCACCACGCAGCATGCCGAGACCGCCTGAACCGCCCGCAGAGCCAGAAACACATGTATATTTGGAGCGTAAGTTATAAGAATGCTGGTCAGTGCAAATATGGCAAGTGCCCAAAGTGCCACTGGCCGCCTGCCATAAAGGTCAGAAAGCGGTCCAGCGACCAGTTGCAACAAAGCGCTGGCACCAAGATAAACCCCAACCGCCAGCCCGACAATCGCCGGGGTGCTTTCAAAATGCACCGCCATGCTTGGCAGGCTAGGCAAAAACATATTCATTGCTAAAGCTGAAATGCTCGAAAGCAGGATCAGGGTTGCCATATGTGGTTGTGTGCTATGGTTAAAAAACCGAGCTTCGGTCCAGTTGCTCATGACAGTGACGTATTGCGTTTTATGGGTGCTGTCCAGAATTTTTGATCAAATGGGAAAATTTACCATTGATTGGATGAATTAGCAAATTTGCAAGTTAGCAAAAAACAATTTACAAATATTTGCAAATTTGCGGAAAAGTGCTTTGCGATAAATCTATAACGCAGTATCAAAGCGGTCAAAGATACAAGGGGCTGGCGATGAAAGATATTTTGCAAGAACTCGAAAAGAGGCGCAAAGCGGCACGCCAGGGCGGCGGCCAAAAGCGGATCGATGCCCAGCACTCCAAAGGTAAGCTAACCGCGCGCGAACGCATTGATTTATTGCTTGATGAAGACAGCTTCGAAGAGTTTGATATGTTTGTCGCCCATCGCTGCACTGATTTTGGGATGGACAAACAGCGCCCTTCGGGGGATGGCGTTGTCACAGGCTGGGGCACGATCAATGGCCGGATGGTCTATGTATTTTCGCAGGACTTCACTGTCTTTGGCGGATCGCTATCAGAAACACATGCTCAAAAAATTTGCAAAATAATGGATATGGCCATGCAAAATGGCGCGCCCGTTATTGGTCTGAACGATTCTGGTGGGGCCCGTATTCAAGAAGGTGTTGCGTCGCTGGCCGGCTATGCTGAAGTGTTCCAGCGCAATATTCTGGCCTCTGGTGTAGTGCCGCAAATCAGCGTCATCATGGGGCCCTGTGCTGGCGGCGCTGTTTATTCGCCGGCCATGACAGATTTTATTTTCATGGTTAAAGACAGCTCTTACATGTTTGTCACTGGACCCGACGTAGTGAAAACGGTGACAAATGAGGTGGTAACCGCCGAAGAGTTGGGCGGCGCTGGAACCCATACCAAAAAATCGTCGGTTGCTGATGGGGCTTTTGAAAATGATGTCGAAGCGCTTGCCGAGGTCCGTCGTTTGGTGGATTATCTTCCGCTCAACAACCGCCAAAAACCGCCCGTGCGGCCCTTTTTTGACCTGCCTGGCCGGGTTGAGCCTTCGCTCGATACATTGGTGCCAGATAACGCAAATACCCCCTATGATATGAAAGAACTAATTTTGAAAATTGCTGATGAAAGCGATTTTTACGAATTACAACAAGAGTTCGCGAAGAATATCATCACTGGTTTTATGCGGCTGGAGGGCCAAAGCGTCGGGGTTGTTGCAAATCAGCCAATGGTGCTTGCAGGCTGTTTGGACATTGATAGCTCACGTAAAGCTGCGCGTTTTGTGCGCTTTTGTGATGCATTTGAAATCCCAATCCTGACCTTGGTGGATGTGCCTGGGTTTTTGCCCGGGACAGGGCAAGAATACGGTGGGGTGATCAAACACGGTGCAAAATTGCTGTTTGCCTATGGCGAAGCGACCGTCCCGAAAGTGACCGTGATCACTCGCAAAGCTTACGGTGGGGCCTATGATGTGATGGCCTCAAAGCATTTGCGCGGTGATTTTAACTATGCGTGGCCCACCGCTGAAATTGCGGTCATGGGCGCCAAGGGAGCCACCGAGATTATTCACCGTGCGGATCTTGGCGATAAGGATAAAATTGCCCAACACACGCAGGATTACGAAGACCGGTTTGCCAATCCTTTTGTTGCCGCCGAGCGTGGTTTTATAGACGAGGTTATCCAACCCCGATCGACCCGCCGCCGGGTGAGCCGTGCATTTGCATCCCTGCGCGGCAAGCAGCAGCAGAACCCTTGGAAAAAACACGATAACATCCCGCTGTGATACAACAGTATTTTGCTTAATCAGGGTGCAGGGACATCAGATGAAAAAAGATAAAACCATACCTTTCGAAACGACCTGTGACTTGCGAGCTGAGCGATGCTAAAACACCGTGGTTTTCCGGGCCGGTTGCCCGGAACGGATTTTCAATTCACCATCCGGCGGCCTAATCCAAAGGGTATCACCCCGCTGGCGCGGCGCGACCGGTTCAAAGACCGCAAACCGGCCGACAGGCGTGCAGATACGGGGTTTGTTCGCGCCTTGATGGAACATTTTTGGGATCAGCCCTTTGAACGCGGCAATTTGGATGCTGGGCGCCTAAGTTGGCTTTTTGAACGCGAAGTTAAAGCCTATGATGACCCCTTTGATCCAGCCAGCTATGAAGCACAACTGATCTTGGATTTACCGCTTATTCAATCGACTTTTCCGGAAGCTTTTGATCGTGACTGAAAAGGACCTATCCCATGTTTGATAAAATCTTGATTGCAAACCGCGGTGAAATTGCATGTCGGGTGATCAAAACTGCCCGCAAGATGGGGATTAAAACCGTGGCCGTGTACTCTGATGCAGACCGCAATGCCCTACATGTCGAAATGGCGGATGAAGCGGTGCATATTGGCCCGCCGGCTGCAAACCAGTCCTATATCGTGATCGAAAATATCTTGAACGCCATTCGCGAAACCGGGGCTCAAGCGGTCCATCCCGGATATGGATTTTTGTCGGAAAACCCGAAGTTTGCCGCCGCGTTGGCGGCAGAAGGTGTTGCATTTATCGGCCCGCCGCAGGGCGCGATCGAAAGCATGGGCGATAAAATAACCAGTAAAAAAATTGCTCAAGACGCGGGTGTAAGCACAGTTCCGGGTTATATGGGGCTGATTGAAAACGCCGAAGAAGCGGTGCGCATCAGTCAAGACATTGGCTATCCTGTGATGATCAAAGCCTCGGCAGGCGGCGGCGGAAAAGGCATGCGCATAGCGTGGTCGGACGATGAGGCACGCGAGGGCTTTCAATCTTCAAAAAACGAAGCGGCCAGCAGTTTTGGCGATGATCGCATCTTTATCGAAAAATTTGTCACCCAGCCGCGGCATATCGAAATTCAGGTACTCGCAGACACGCACGGAAACTGCATTTATTTGGGTGAGCGGGAGTGTTCGATCCAAAGGCGCAACCAAAAAGTGGTTGAAGAGGCCCCATCCCCATTTCTGGATGAAGCAACCCGTAAATCAATGGGTGCGCAGGCCTGTGCATTGGCCAGCGCTGTTGGGTACACCAGTGCAGGAACCGTAGAGTTCATTGTCGACAGCGAAAAGAAATTTTACTTTTTGGAAATGAACACCCGTTTGCAGGTTGAACACCCTGTGACCGAATTGATTACTGGCGTTGATCTTGTAGAGCAAATGATCCGTGTGGCAAATGGTGAAGCGCTTGATCTATCGCAAAAGGATGTGGTCCTTAAGGGATGGGCGATCGAAAACCGACTATATGCCGAAGACCCCTATCGTAATTTTCTACCCTCTATCGGTCGTTTAACCCGCTATCGCCCACCGGCTGAAACCGCCACTGACGCATTTGTTGTGCGCAACGACACCGGGGTTTATGAGGGCGGTGAAATCAGCATGTATTACGATCCGATGATTGCCAAGCTGTGCACTTGGGCCCCAAGCCGCGCTGAGGCAATTGATCATATGCGCTTGGCGCTTGACCAGTTTGAGGTCGAAGGCATTGGGCATAATCTACCATTTTTAAGTGCGGTGATGGATCACCCCAAATTTGTCAGCGGCGCCATTACGACCGCCTTTATCGGTGAAGAATACCCAGATGGATTTACCGGTGCGCAATTGGCCGAGCCCATGCTTAGACGAATAGCTGCGAGTTGTGCGGCGATGCATCGTATGGCCGAAATCCGCCGTGCGAAAATTTCGGGCCGGCTCGACAATCATGAGCGCAAAGTGGGTGACGACTGGGTGGTCACACTAGGTGGGCAGCGTTATGAGATTATGATTAGTGCAGATCCGCAGGGCTCTACAGTGCGCTTTGCCGATGGGGCAGAGTTGCGAGTGTCCTCTGATTGGACCCCCGGGACCGCTCTGGCGGAAATGGTGGTGGACGGCGCGCCTTTGGTAATTAAGACGGCCAAGATCCCAGGCGGCTTTCACGTACGCAGCCGGGGCGCGGATTTAAAAGTGCATGTGCGCACCCCGCGTCAGGCTGAACTGGCCGATAAAATGCCGGAAAAACAACCGCCCGATACGTCAAAACTACTCCTCTGCCCAATGCCGGGTTTGGTCGTGAAACTCGAAGTTGAGCCCGGTCAGCAGGTGGAAGAAGGTCAGGCCCTGTGCACGGTTGAAGCTATGAAAATGGAAAATATTCTACGCGCCGAGCGCAAAGGGGTTGTGGCAAGTGTCAAGGCGGTTGCTGGCGACAGTCTGGCGGTGGATGACGTGATCATGGAGTTCGAATAATCGATGGCACACGCCCTCAAAAATTGGATCTCAGTGCTCAGGTCTCATCGCCCAGAACGGCTTTATTTCTTGGCCTTAATCTCTTGCCGACGCATGGGCATTTTATCAATTGCTCGGCTGAGGGCCCGCACATCCCATGGAAAGGGCTTGCGCAATTTAACCTGCCCGTCTTTTCCGATGAGCAAAAGGGTAAAGCCACGGGGCCGGAATTTTTGGCGTAAAAAACTTTGCATATCCGGATCGGGATCAGTTAAAACCACAATTTGCCGCTCGCTCAATGCGGCCGGGTCAATCTTTAAAAAATCAATTTGGGTTTGGAAGCTGACGTCCTCTTTTGAATTGGCAAAAATAACAATAAGACGGTTTTGCCATGCAAATGTCTTGAGATCAGTTTCTGGAGTTATAGGCTGGAATAGATCGGCCTGTTCGTCGGCAAATCCGATTGCTGCGGCCACCGATAGTAGTGTTGCCAAAATCAAGTGTTTCATGCGAACTCCCTTTGTCTTTGATATAGTTCAGTCAAAGGCATTTGCGAAGGGCTGGGCGTCCAAACAAAATAAAAATTTCACAAACGGGGCCGATATGCCCAGTTTGCAGACCTGCTGAGGAGAGAAATATGGCGAACAGCAAAAAGTCATGGCGCGCGGCAGCCGAAAAAGAGTTGCGCGGCAAAAGCCCAGAGGATCTGACATGGAAAACCCTCGAAGGTATTGATATCAATCCGCTTTATACACCAGAAGATGTCTCTGGATTAGACCATATGGACAGCTTGCCGGGCCAAGAGCCATTTGTGCGCGGGGTTCGGTCCACGATGTATGCCGGGCGGCCGTGGACTATTCGCCAATATGCCGGCTTTTCAACCGCCGAGGCCTCAAATGCGTTTTACCGAAAAGCATTGGCGGCTGGCCAGCAAGGGGTTTCGGTGGCCTTTGATTTGGCCACACACCGCGGATATGACAGTGATCACCCTCGGGTGATCGGCGATGTCGGCAAGGCCGGAGTTGCGATCGACAGTGTCGAGGATATGAAAGTTCTTTTCGACAGGATCCCGTTGGATAAAGTTTCTGTCTCAATGACCATGAACGGCGCTGTGATCCCGGTTCTGGCGAATTTTATTGTCGCAGGTGAAGAGCAGGGCCACGATAAAGCAAAGCTATCCGGCACCATTCAAAATGACATTCTAAAAGAGTTCATGGTGCGTAACACCTATATTTATCCCCCAGAGCCTTCTATGCGCCTTGTTGCAGATATTATCGAATACACCTCAGCTGAAATTCCCAAGTTCAATTCCATTTCTATCTCCGGATACCATATGCAGGAAGCCGGCGCGAATTTGGTTCAGGAATTGGCGTTTACATTGGCTGATGGCAAAGAATATGTGAAAACCGCAATCGCGCGGGGGATGGATGTGGATCATTTCGCAGGGCGGCTGTCGTTCTTTTTTGCCATCGGGATGAATTTCTTTATGGAGGCAGCAAAACTGCGTGCGGCGCGGCTTTTGTGGCATCGCATTATGACCGACCTTGGGGCCAAAAACCCGCGTTCAAAAATGCTTCGAACGCATTGCCAGACCTCTGGTGTCAGCCTGCAAGAACAAGACCCATACAACAATGTGGTGCGCACTGCCTATGAAGCCATGAGCGCGGTTCTGGGTGGCACCCAGTCGCTGCATACCAATGCCTTGGATGAAGCGATTGCCTTGCCAACCGAATTTGCCGCCCGTATCGCCCGCAACACTCAGCTTATATTGCAAGAAGAAACCGGCGTGACCAATGTGGTCGACCCGCTAGCGGGATCCTATTATGTTGAAAAGCTGACCGCTGATTTGGCGGATGCTGCATGGCAGCTCATCGAAGAGGTTGACGCCATGGGGGGTATGACCAAAGCCGTGGCCAGCGGCATGCCGAAGCTTCGCATTGAAGAGGCTGCGGCACAGCGGCAGGCCAATATAGATCGCGGTAAGCAGGTGATTGTTGGCGTGAATAAATACCGGCTCGAAGAAGAAGACGACATTGATATTCTTGACATCGACAATGACGCGGTACGAGAAGCGCAGGTTGCCCGTTTGCAGTCAATCCGCAAAAGCCGGGATGATGCGCGCTGTGATGCTGCGCTGAGCGAAATAACGCGCCGCGCCGCTGAGGGCGGCAATTTGCTGGAAGCAGCGGTCGAGGCAGCGCGCGCGCGCGCAACCGTAGGAGAGATTAGCATGGCTATGGAAAAAGTGTTTGGGCGCCACCGCGCGGAAGTAAAAACATTGGCGGGCGTTTATGGCAAAGCTTATGAGGGCGATAGTGAGTTTGAGAAAATCCAACAGTCGGTTGAGCAATTTGCCAAAGAGGAAGGCCGCAGACCGCGTATGTTGGTGGTTAAAATGGGACAGGATGGACACGACCGTGGTGCCAAGGTGATCGCCACCGCCTTTGCTGATATCGGGTTTGATGTTGACGTGGGCCCGCTTTTCCAAACCCCAGAAGAGGCTGCGCAGGACGCGATCGACAACGATGTGCACGTGATCGGCATTTCTAGTCAGGCAGCCGGGCATAAGACGCTTGCACCCAAGCTGATCGAGGTGCTTGAAGCGCGCGATGCCGGCGATATCCTAGTGATCTGCGGTGGTGTCATCCCGCAACAGGATTATGACTTTTTGAAGTCTGCAGGCGTCAAGGCAATCTTTGGCCCTGGAACCAATATTCCTGCTGCAGCTCAGGAAATTTTAGATTTGATCCGCGCTACCCGTGACTAATGATAAAGATTTCACCCCACCCCATAGGTTTTATTGGGTGGGGTTTTTTAGCTTGAAGCTGAGTAGGCTCAATCGATCATAGCAAGAAGTTTATTCAAGGACTCTTTGGCATCGCCATAGAACATACGCGTGTTTTCTTTGAAAAACAGCGGATTTTCGATGCCAGAATATCCTGTTCCCTGTCCGCGTTTGGACACAAAGACCTGTTTGGCTTTCCAGCATTCTAGCACCGGCATACCGGCGATCGGGCTGTTTGGGTCATCTTGTGCAGCCGGGTTCACAATGTCGTTTGAGCCGATGACAATCGCCACATCAGTCTCTGGGAAATCATCGTTTATCTCGTCCATTTCAAGCACAATATCATAGGGAACTTTGGCCTCTGCCAAAAGCACATTCATATGGCCGGGCAAACGGCCCGCCACCGGATGGATTGCAAAGCGGACGGATTTACCTTTGGCCCGCAGCCGCTTTGTCAGCTCGCTCACGGCTTGTTGTGCTTGGGCAACGGCCATGCCATAGCCGGGAATGATAATCACACTGTCGGCGTCATTCAGCGTTGCGGCCACACCATCGGCTTCAATGGCCACCTGCTCACCTTCTACGGCCATTTGGGGGCCCGATGTGCCACCAAAACCGCCAAGGATCACCGACACAAAAGAGCGGTTCATGGCTTTGCACATGATATAGCTTAAAATCGCGCCGGAAGATCCGACCAAGGCGCCAACCACGATTAAAAGATCATTTCCAAGCGAAAAGCCAATCGCTGCTGCAGCCCAACCTGAATAGGAGTTGAGCATTGAGACAACAACCGGCATATCCGCCCCGCCGATCCCCATAATCAGATGCCAGCCGATAAAGAGGGCCGCAAGCGTCATGATGACAAGTGGAAAGAACTGGCCCGAATTGAAATACCAAATCAGCGAGATGACAGAAATGATCGCCGCCGCGGCGTTCAAAGCATGACCACCGGGAAGTTTGATCGCTTTGGAATTTACACGGCCTGCAAGTTTTCCATAAGCCACCACAGATCCGGTAAAGGTAATTGCCCCGATAAATATCCCCAGAAAAAGCTCAACTCTTAGAATATTAATCTCAACAGCTGTCTTTTTAGCCACTACGGCGGCAAAGCCAGTGAGCGCTGAGATATCTTGGCCATTTACGTCAAGAGCATAGCGCACGTTATCAATTTCAAAATCTGCGTTAAACCCCACAAAAACCGCTGCGAGACCAACCAGTGAATGCATGGCCGCCACGAGTTCAGGCATTTGGGTCATCTGCACGCGTTGGGCCAATTGCATGCCCACGTAACCGCCGATGCCGATTAATATCAACGACAAAAGCCACAAGCCAGACCCAGGCCCGATCAGCGTTGCCGTTATGGCAAGCGCCATTCCGACAATGCCGTACCATACAGCGCGTTTAGCGCTTTCCTGTCCGGACAGACCGCCGAGTGAAAGGATGAAGAGAACAGCTGCAACAACATAGGCTGCTGTGGTAAATCCGATATCCATTGTCTCTGCCCTCTCTTAAGATTTTTGAAACATGGCGAGCATTCGCCGTGTTACAAGGAAACCGCCAAAAATATTTATACCAGCCATAAAGACTGACAAAGCTGCAAGCAAAAGCACAAGGTAAGAGCTTGAGCCGATCTGCATCAAAGCGCCCAGAATGATGATCGATGATATCGCATTTGTGATCGCCATAAGGGGGGTGTGAAGAGCATGACTTACATTCCAAATCACTTGGAAGCCGATGAACACAGCCAAAACAAACACGATAAAGTGCTGCATGAAACTTGCCGGTGCATAAGCCCCGATGATGAGCATCAAAACCGCCCCTATGGTCAGCATGCCCACTTGCTGTTTGGTGGCTTCTTTAAATGCGGCGGCCTCGGCGGCTAGTTTTTCTTCAGCCGTGGGCTCTTTGATCGGCTCTTTCTTTTGGGCCGCTATGGCCTGAATTTTGGGTGGCGGCGGCGGGAAGGTAACGTCCCCCTCATGAGTGACCGTGGCCCCGCGGATGACATCATCTTCCATGTCATGAACGACTTTGCCATCTTTTTCAGGCGTCAAATCTGTCATCATATGGCGGATATTCGTGGCATAGAGCGTCGAGGATTGTGCCGCCATGCGGCTTGGAAAATCTGTGTATCCTATCACCGTCACACCGTTTTTGCTGATGATTTTTTCGTCAGCAACAGTTAGATCACAATTGCCGCCCCGCTCGGCTGCAAGGTCAATCACCACCGATCCGGGTTTCATCGCGGCCACCATATCGGCCAGCCAAAGCTTGGGAGCATCGCGACCGGGGATCAACGCGGTGGTGATCACAATATCCATATCAGGGGCCAGTTCGCGGAACTTTTCCAATTGCTTTTCGCGAAACTCCGGACTGGAGGGCGCTGCATAGCCGCCTGTTTCAGCGCCATCTGCCTGAGACTCTTCAAAATCTAAAAAGACGAACTCGGCGCCCATTGATTCGATCTGCTCAGCAACTTCTGGGCGCACATCAAAAGCATAGGTGATCGCGCCAAGTGACGTGGCTGTGCCAATGGCCGCCAATCCAGCCACACCGGCCCCAACAATCAACACCTTTGCAGGCGGCACCTTACCAGCGGCGGTCACCTGACCGGTAAAGAAGCGGCCGAAATTATTCCCCGCCTCAATTACCGCCCTATAGCCGGCGATATTTGCCATGGAACTAAGCGCATCCATTTTTTGTGCCCGCGAAATTCGCGGCACCATATCCATGGCGATCACACTGGCACCTTTGGCGGCTATCTGCGCCATTTGCTCTTCATTTTGTGCCGGAAAGAAGAATGATATTAATGTTTTACCGTTAGTGAGCCGTTTGGCTTCAGTGTCGCTTGGCGGACGCACTTTTGCAATTGTGTCAGCCGCTTTCCATAGGGCTGCCGCGGTTTTTACGATCTTTACACCTGCGTCTTTGTATAAGGCATCAGAAAACCCGGCAGCCTGTCCTGCGCCGGTTTCGATCAGGCATTCATGACCAAGTTTTTGCAGCTGTAGCGCGCTGTCTGGTGTCATCGCCACCCGTGCTTCGCCAATAAAAGTTTCTTTGGGTGTTCCGATTTTCATTGGCAATCTCTCCGCGAATAGATTTGATCTTTGGTCAGCCGTGCCGTTTTATCTACAACCAACACGCGCAAATGTGAATGCCGTAAATGAATATTTATGGGTCGGTATTTGTCATTGGGGTAATTTTGATGTTTTCTTTTGTGCCGAATTTATGAGCGTTCGTATTAAGCCTTTAAATGGCCCACGCCTGAATAGGCTTGGGCTGTAAACCAGCGGCCAGCAGAGCGCCTTAATTACTTGCGCTTTGCCGAAGGGTTGATATGAGTTTTGTGTTCGGGAGGAATTTTTAATGTCGATAAATGGTGCACATGCTTTGGTGACTGGGGGCGGTACTGGAATAGGTTTGGCCACTGCGCGTGCTTTGGCTGCACAGGGGTCTTTGGTTACAATCACGGGACGCAGGCTTGAGGTGCTGCAAGATGTAGCTGGTGATGGGCTTTTCCCACTGGCAATGGATGTCACAGATGAAAGCGCGCAGCGCGATACCATCGCCAAGGCTGTAGCAGCCCGCGGCCCCATTCAGATTTGTGTTGCCAACGCAGGTATCGCCGAAGGTCGGGCGCTGCAAAAAACCGAAATGGATCTGTGGCGCAAAATAATGGCAACCAATCTAGATGGGGCTTTTATTACCATTCGCGAGGCGATGCGCTCAATGGTGGATACCGATTGGGGCAGGGTGATCGCTGTTTCCTCTATAGCGGGGATCAGGGGTCTAAAAGGCGGCGGGGCCTATGCTGCTAGCAAACATGGGTTAATCGGGTTAATCCGCTCTTATTCTGAGGAATACCTTGGTGGACCGATCACTTTTAATGCGCTGTGCCCCGGGTATGTTGACACTCCAATTATTGACGCCAATCTTGATGCGATTCAAAAGCGTGGTTTTTCTCAGGAACAAGCAATGGAAATGATGGTGGGCTCAAATCTGCACAAAAGATTAATTGATGTCGATGAGGTGGCGCAGGCCGCCCTTTGGCTTTGTGCGCCGGCCGCCTCAAGCGTTAACGGCCAAACCATCAATATCGCCGGAGGACAGGTATGAAAACAAATTTTTCTGAAACAAAAAAACTTTTTAATCTGCCCGAAGGGATAATTTATCTGGATGGCAACTCTCTTGGTCCATTGCCGAAAACTGCCGCACAAAAAGTCACCCAGATGATGGAAAGTGAATGGGGTGAGATGTTGATCACCGGCTGGAACAATGCCGGATGGATGCATCAGCCGGTGTCCGTGGGGGATAGGGTTGCGCGTCTGATCGGGGCAGAACCCGGACATGTGGTGGTTGGTGACACCCTATCAATCAAGGTCTACCAAGCATTGGCTTCGGCCCTTGAGATGCGCCCTGATCGGCGCGTTATTCTGTCAGATAGTGGTAATTTTCCTTCAGATCTTTATATGGCTGAAGGTTTGATAAAATCGCTTAATGCTGGTCATGAATTGCGTGTGGTAGCCCCCGAAGATATTGCTGAAAATATTACAGATGAGGTTGCAGTAACGCTGATCACCGAGGTTGATTATCGCACAGGGCGGCGGCATGATATGGGCAAGCTTACGGCCAAAGCGCATGCGGTCGGAGCCTTAACAGTTTGGGATCTTGCGCATTCCGCTGGTGCCTTTGAAGTTGATTTAATGGGGTGTGGGGCGGATTTTGCTGTTGGCTGCACCTATAAATACCTCAATGGCGGCCCTGGGTCGCCGGGGTTCATTTATGTGGCCCCGCGTCATGTGGAGCACACCCGTCCGGCTTTGTCTGGCTGGTTGGGGCATGCGGCTCCGTTTGCCTTCGAGCCAAGCTACGCAGCAGGCGACGGTATTGAAAGAATGCGTGTGGGCACACCTTCGGTGATTGCTATGGCCAGCCTTGAGGCGGCCCTGGATATTTGGGATCGGGTTGAGATGACTGATCTGCGCGAGCGGTCGATAGAATTAAGCACTCTTTTTATTGAGACCGTGGAGAAAAACTGTCCAATGCTTAAGCTGGCCTCGCCGCGCGATCCAGCTGGGCGCGGCTCGCAGGTCTCGTTTCATTTTGAGCATGGGTATGCGGTCATGCAGGCGCTGATTTCGCGCGGTGTTATTGGCGACTTTCGAGCACCGGATATAATGCGGTTTGGGTTCACGCCGCTGTATCTAGACGATGATGATGTTTTGGCTGGCTGTGAAATATTAACTGAAGTTATGCAGGGCAAGTTATGGGACAGGGTTGAATTCAAGATAAAGGCGCGTGTGACTTAGGCTATACGGATTTTTACTTTTTCCGCGCCGCAAAGAGCGGTTTTCAATTGCAGTAGGCTCGGGATTTGTGAATAAAATCACTTATGTTGACGCTTGATCATATTGCCATAGCGGCGGAAACCCTTGAGGAAGGGGTGGAGCATGTTGAAACAGCGCTGGGGGTGCCGATGGCGGCGGGCGGCAAGCATCCGCTGTTTGGAACCCACAATAGATTACTCGGTTTAGGCGATATTTATCTTGAAGTGATTGCGGTTGATCCTTTGGCCGGCAGTGTGCCACGGTGCAGGTGGTTTCATCTTGATCGGTTTTGCGGCCCCCCCCGCTTGACCAATTGGATTTGCAAAACCAACAACCCAGCCGCTGATTTGCCGTGCGCACTGGCCGGGACAGGGCCGATGGTTGAGGTTCATCGCGGCGATCTTAGATGGCAAATAACTGTCCCGAAAAATGGTTGTTTGCCGCTTGATGGTTGCGCCCCGGCACTTATTGACTGGGGCGATATACCATCCCCGGCTACACGTTTACCCGATCAGGGTTGCGGGCTGCGAAGGTTGAAAATTACGCACCCTGAAAGTGATAAACTTGGACAGTTTCTTCAAGATCGGTTGACAGATCCCCGGGTGGTTGTGGATCATGCAGAGCAGCCATCTTTTGAAATTGAGATCGATACGCCTTGGGGCATAAAATGGCTCAGATAACCATACGCCCGGCCATTCCGGACGACGCCAAGGCAATTGCCAACCTGTGGAATCCGATGATCCGCGATAGTGCAGTGACGTTTACCTCTGCGCAAAAAACAACATCTGGGCTTGCGCAGCAGATCAAGGATTGCAACCAAGAAGGGCGAGGATTTTTTTTGGCCGAGGACAGCCAAGGGCTGATGGGTTTTTGCACCTATTTTCAATTTCGCGGGGGTCCGGGATATGCGCGTACTATGGAGCATTCGATTATTCTGGCCGAGCGGGCGCGGGGCCAGGGCCTTGGACAGAAATTGATGCAGACACTTATTGGCCATGCCCGCAATGCCGGCGTGCATACGCTCTGGGCGGGGGTGAGTGGGGAAAATCCCTCTGGTATTGCATTTCACAAATCTATCGGGTTCACACAAATTGCTGTTTTGCCGCAAGTGGGGCGAAAATTTGACCGCTGGATGGATTTGGTTCTTTTGCAGAAATTTCTCTGATTGCAAGCTGACAACCCGATAAGATCAGTTTAAACTCTTCCCATGTCAATTTGGGCACGCATATCACAAGCACTTGCAGCACTGACAAAAGGCGAAGCTCTTTCGGCGGTGTTTGATCGCTTGCGTACCCCGCCTGAACATTCTGTCGGTTTTACAATTGCGGTGATTGCTTTGGGCGCAAAAATGGCTAAAGCGGATGGGTTGGTAACTAAAGATGAAGTTACGGCATTTCGGCAGGTTTTTTACATTCCAAAGTCACAAATGACTCAGGCTGCACGAGTATTTGACTTGGCGCGGCAGGATGTCTCTGGCTATGAATTTTATGCTCGGCGGATCAGTGCCATGTTTGGCCGCGGCAATCAGATATTGAAAGACTTGATGGATGGGCTTTTCCATATTGCAACCGCAGATGGGCATTATCATCCTAGTGAAAATATATTTTTGGAAACTGTTGCACAAATATTTGGCCTCACTAACCGCGAATTTCGCACAATGCGCGCGCGTTATGTGACCGATGAAGTTCCTGATCCATATACCGTTTTGGGGGTCAGTCCAGACGATAGCTTTGAGACAATAAAATCAGTGTGGCGCAGCTTGGCACGCGAAAGCCATCCAGATCAAATGATTGCCCGCGGCGTGCCGGAAGAGGCCGTAAAACTGGCCGAGCGGCGTATGACCCAGATCAATCAGGCCTTTGATGAAATTGTTGCTGAGCGGGGTTAATTCCCACTAAAGGTCTTGAAAGGCCTTTGCACTGCAGGTTGATTCGCAATCTTTCATTTGCCCACCACACTTTTTTAATGACATTTGGTATCGAGCATCAGAGCGAGTTGAGGCTATTGAGCCACAGAAACAGCAAGATAGAGTATCAATAATCATATCGGATATGGACTGTCTCGCATCTGGGAATAATCAAAACCCGTGACTTGATTAAAAATACCCCTAAGAATACAAATAGACCCCTAAGGATATTTAAATTATTATATTGAGGTAGAAAATGCTTGGCTTGCTTATTGCCTTTCCATTGGTCCTTGGCTGGGTCGCGTTTGAAAATTCTGGTCTTTTTGAAGACGAGGAAGAAGCGCCTGCCAGCGATGCAGCAGACTTGGGCACAATTGGTGACGACAATATTATCGGCCTGGAAGGTCGAGACATGATCAACGGTCTCGATGGTAATGACACGATAAATGCAAATACTGGAAACGATCAAATTGATGGCGGCAATGGCAATGACTCGATTAGTGGTGGAGACGGGAATGATGGGATCATTGGTGGAGATGGCAATGATTATGTTAAAGGCGATTTGGGAAAAGATAGTATTACAGGCGAAGCGGGCGAAGATACCTTGCACGGCGGCGGGTCGAATGATGTGATTTCAGGGGGCTTGGACGATGATAAACTATGGGGTGAGGATGGCTATGACATCCTTAGAGGCGATGGTGGCAATGACAGAATATCTGGCGGTGCGGGAAAAGATAGCCTGATTGGCGGGGATGGAAATGATACGCTAGAAGGTGGTGACGATGCTGATCACCTTTCGGGTGGGGACGGCAATGATGTTTTGTCTGGCGACAATGGCAATGACAAATTTTACGGCGACAAAGGTGCTGACACCATTAATGGCGGTGATGGCAATGATGAAATTTACGGCGGTGATGACAATGATAGTATTGTGGGTGGCAAAGGCAGCGATACTATTAAAGGTGGATCTGGCGCGGATACCATCAACGGTGGGATTTTGGATGATAATATTTTTGGGGACGATGGAGACGACATTCTGCGCGGCGATGGCGGCAATGATAAGCTGATTGGTGGGGTAGGTGCCGATCAACTTTTCGGCGGCACGGGGTCGGATAATCTCGTGGTTGATAGCGAGGATACAGCGACGGGTGGAAGCGGAAATGATGTGTTTGAGGTGATCTTGGAAGAAACCACCGGTGCGGCGCAAATTCTTGATTTTACAAAAGATGTAGACCAGATTGAAATTCAATACCCTCAAAGCGATCCTGCCTCTGTTCCGGTCTTGGAACTGGCCCCAAAAGACGGCGCGCCATCTGATCTTTCAATCAAGATTGGCGGAAATGAGGTTGCAGTCATCAAAGACGCTTTTGGGAAAATTGAGGTCGGAGATATCTTTTTGCGTGCAGTCTAGTTTCCTTGTTTTACTCCGGACCTTTTACGCATTAGGCTCATATTTTAATCAGTTTGACCTAAAGCTGATCGCTGGTAACAAATTCAAATTTGGCCTTTAGCGATTTTGCCAATGAGCTTAGGCGCGACTTGGCAACCTCACCATAAAGCGGCGCTGCCTCAGGCGGCAGGCTTAGGCGCAGCAGGCGGCGGTCTTCTTGCCAATGCAAGCGGGCGCGTTTTTCATCCCCTGCAATCCACATCATGGCCCCAAGCCGCATGGCTTTGCCCAGCACTTCGGCGTGCTGTGTTTGGCTGTCCGACAAGAGCGTGAAAAGATCTGCAAACCGCGCGCCCTCGCGTTTATTGCGGTACCGATGCATCAGCGACAAACCTAAAAACACCCGCTCAGAATGTTTTAGTCCGCCAAGGTTGGCCCGTGTTGCATTATCAAAACAAATTTCGGCGCGGTAATCGGGATGCGCGCGCCAGCTGACATCATGCAAATGACAGGCCGCTTTGATCAAACGCTCAAGCTCTATATCTGCGTCGGGAAACAAAGGTTTGACAAAGTCAAACAACCGCAGGCCAAAGCCTGGAACACGGCTGTCTTTGGCTTCGGAAAATGCGCAGGCTTCAATCAGCGGGTCTTGATCACGAATGACTTGTGGCATCTGTTCAAAGAGCATGCCTTCGCGGATGCCATAACTGGACACCGCGATGTCGCTGGGTTGAAAAGTTTCAAGCATCCCTTTTAACACCTCGGCGGCATAGGGCACCAAAGCCATGCGGGCGGCTGAGACATTGCATTTTAACCGCAACTCTTGCAAATCTGCGGTGCTGAGATATTCGATTGTTTTGCCAATGCTGTCCGGCGTCATCCGGTATTCATGCAGCACATAAAGCGGGTAGTTTCTGCGTTCCATATCCACCCGTGCAAGGACCCGCCAAGAGCCGCCAACAAGAAACAGCCGATTGTGTTGCGGCCCCATTTTTTGCGAAAGCTTGGTCATGGATGCGGAAATCATCTTGGCCTGTTCAGTTATGCTTTCGGCAAACTCCATTAGTTTAAACGGCCCGATGCGCGATGAGGCGCATTTGCCGACCTTGCCGTTAGATATTTCTGCCAATTCCATTGATGATCCGCCTAGATCACACACCAGTCCATAGGCGCCGGGCCATCCTAGCATTACGCCCTGCGCTGACAGCCGCGCTTCTTCTTTGCCATCAATAATCCAAATCTTTTGACCTGTGGTGTGCAGCACATCTGCGCAAAATGCGTGGCCGTCTTTTGCATCGCGCACAGCAGCGGTGGCCACGGCCGTGAGTTCGGGGATATCCATCGCTTTGGCCAAGTGGCAAAAACGGTTGATGGCTTTGATCGCCCGCACCCGACCCTTTGGGTTTAAATATCCAGTGGCGGCAAGCCCTTGCCCGAGCGCACACATGATTTTCTCATTATAGAAATAAGCAGGAGATCGAGCAGCACCATCAAAAACAACCAGCCGAACCGAGTTTGATCCCACGTCAATAACCCCAACTTTGGAAAGTCGGCGTTTGGCCTGATCAAAAATTATCTGTGGCTCTATCTTATCCCAGTCATGATCCGATGTCGGATGGCGTGAGGTCATAAAGGGGTCCTTTAAATTCGCCTTGGCCGGCAGATTAATTCCTCTATGCCGATGCTGGCAGCGCAGGTCAATATTCTGATCCGTTATCTGCACTTAGAACTTTGCTTGCAAAGCTGCGCGTCATAGGCCGTTGTTCGCGTAATGCGGCGGCATCAAGCTTTTCCACAAAGTGCTGGGCGGCGGCAAAAGACCGCTCTAAACGAGCCACTAAAAACTGGATCACATCGGGTGCAGGATAGACCTGACGATCTGCAAAAAGCTTGGCCAAGAGGGCGGAAAACAGCAAGTCATCGGGTTCATAAAGAACCGCGTTGCGTGCGCCGTGCAGGCGCGAGGCTAAATCAGGCAAAGCAATGTTCCAGTGACGCGGCGCGCCGCGGCCCGTAAAGAGCAAAAAGCGCTGCTCTGCCGCAAAAAGATTGTGCAAATGAAAAAGTTGCTCTTGGGCTGCCCTGTTGCCGCCAATATCCGGGACATCTTCAACGATCAAATTTGTTTGCATCAGGGCTGTGTTCTCGTGCCTGCATAAGTCATGGGCCGAAATAATCTTGGCGCTGCTTAGTTCTGCCCAGACATGCGCCAGATGGGTTTTGCCCGATCCTTGAGGTCCACTGAGTATATGCTTGCCGCCTGGCCAGTTTCGCCAGTCTTCGATCAATGACAGCGCAATGGTATTGCTTTGGCTGACAAAAAAGTCGCCTCGTCCCAATACGGTGCGGCTGGGTAGATCAAAAATAAGTTGCTTAGGTGTCACGATTTTTTTTCGGTTTCCGACAGCCCTTTATAAAGCCGCCCGGTTTTATATTGATCAAGGCCAAAGCGCACCAATACCCCCAAAGTGGCGGCAACAGGAACCGCAATCAGCATTCCCAAAAATCCAAAGAGTGCACCAAAGACCGATAGGGCCAAAAGCAGCCAAACAGGGTGGAGCCCAACCGATTGCCCCACAAGTTTTGGGGTGAGATAATTTCCCTCAATCACTTGGCCCAGTAAGAAAATCCCTGCAACAAGTCCCAATTTGCCCCATTCGCCCCAAAATTCAATCACTCCCAAGCCGATGGCCAGAGCTCCGCCAACCAAAGATCCGAGATAGGGAATAAATGTTACTAGGCCGGCAAAAAAGCCAACGGCAAGCCCAAAGTTTAATCCAACAAGCCATAAAGCAATAGCATAATAGCTGCCCAGTATGAGGCAGACAGAGCCCATGCCCCGCACAAAAGATGAAAGGGTTTGGTCAATTTCACTGGCAATTCGGCGCAAAGATGGGGCGTGGTCGCGTGGCAGAAATGCATCGAGTCGCGCAATCATTTTATCCCAATCTAAAAGCAAATAAACCGTTACCACTGGGACAATGACCAGCAGTAGTACAATATTGATCAAAGATGCTGCCGAGGACATCAAAGCCCCAAAAATATGGCCGCCAAAGCTGTTGAAAAGTTGCTCAGCACGGGACCTTACAAATTCAGAGGCTTGGGCAATTGATGTTTCAAGGTCAAGGTTATTTGTCAGAGCGCTTGGCAAGATCTTTTGCAGCCGTGCCTCAACTTCACTTATCAGATCTGGGGGCACGCTTAGGCTTCCAAGAGCGGCGATCTGCTGGACCAAAGTGGAAAGCACAAAAACGGTCGCGGGCAATAGGATCACCAAAACCCCAAGCGAAATCACCAAGACTGCCATGATCCGCGTCAAGCCAAGCCGTTCCAGCCTGTCGGCAATCGGATCAAGGAAATATGCAATCGCTGCCCCCAACACAAAGGGCAGTAAAACATCCCCTAAAAACCAAAGAACAGCAAAGAATGCCGCGCCAGCAACCCCCCAATATTTCAGTTGATCTTGAGCTGAAAATGCCATGATAACTCCGCAAATAACCCTTGTGGGCATATTTGTCGCAAACGTGCACAAGATGCAAGATGGCTCCAAGAAAGTCAAAATTTGTAGGTGATCATGCCGGAATGTCATATTGCGACAAGTTTCCTGCGGCGTTGTCTTGTCAGTTTGACGATTTCTCCTTAAAGGATGCTAAACGCCAAGGCAAAGGAGCCACCATGCGCCTGTCACGCTATTTTCTGCCCGTTTTAAAGGAAAACCCGACCGAGGCCCAGATTGTCAGCCATCGGCTGATGCTACGTGCGGGGATGATAAAGCAAGCCAGCGCAGGAATTTATTCATGGCTGCCGCTGGGCTTTAAAGTTATGCGCAAGATCGAGGATATTGTGCATCAAGAACAAATCCGTGCCGGCCATATTCCAATGCTGATGCCGACATTGCAATCTGCTGATTTATGGCGCGAAAGCGGACGATTTGATGGTTACGGCGAAGAAATGCTGCGGATGAAGGACCGTCAGGGCCGCGATATGCTGTTTTCTCCCACGGCAGAAGAAATGTTCACAGATGTGTTTCGCGCCCATGTGAACAGTTACAAAGATTTGCCTTTGACACTCTATCAGGTGCAGTGGAAATTCCGTGATGAAATCCGGCCGCGCTTTGGGGTGATGCGGGGCCGTGAATTTTACATGAAAGATGGCTATAATTTCGATTTGAGCAAAGAAGATGCTTTGCATGCCTACAATCGCCATTTGGTCAGCTATTTGCGCACGTATGAGAGGATGGGCCTGCAGGCGATACCGATGCGGGCCGATAGCGGCCCGATTGGCGGTGATTATACGCATGAGTTTTTGGTTTTGGCAGATACGGGTGAATCCGAGGTCTTCTATGACAGCAAGGTCACCGATATCCAATTGGGCGAGCGGGAAATAGATTATGACAGTGTCGACCAATGCCAATCGATATTAGAGGAATTTACCGCGCTTTATGCCCGCACAGGTGAAACCCATGAAGCGAACCAGTTTGGGTCAATCCCTAAAGAGCGCCAGCGCTCGGCGCGCGGAATAGAAGTGGGACAGATTTTTTACTTTGGCACGCTTTATTCAGAAAAGCTTGGGGCTTTGGTCACCGATGACCAAGGTAATAAAGTTCCTGTTCATATGGGCAGCCACGGGATCGGTGTTTCCCGGCTTGTCGGCGCAATTATCGAAGCCAGCCACGATGATAAGGGAATTATTTGGCCTGAAGGCGTTACCCCGTTTCATTGCGGTATTGTCAATCTTAAACAGGGCGATGATGACACCGATGCCGCCTGTGAGGCGCTTTATTCAGGGCTAACTGCGCTGGGGCTTGAGCCATTATATGACGACCGCAAAGAACGGGCAGGGGGCAAATTTGCAACGATGGACCTTATTGGTCTGCCGTGGCGCATTACAGTGGGACCGCGGGGGTTAAAAAACGGGGTGGTCGAAGTAACCTCTCGTAGATCAGGTGAAAGTGAAGAGTTGCCAATAGAACAGGCGCTTACCCGGATCGCAGGGATATACCAACATAATTAATCTTGATTGGGTGGTGCTGGCGGAATTTTTGATTAATATTCCAAGCAATCATCACGCTTTACGTTATAGCTTTTGGGAAAAATACCGGTATAGAAAAGCTGCTAGAACAATAGTAACGGTCCCTTGGTAGCTTAAGGCGTCGATCAGTAATATGACGTTGGTGACAACTGCAATAACAAAGACGCCGCTGGTTTCCCCCAAGAGAATATACACTAAAATCGTGACCAATACGGACACAAATCCAATCTCGGCCACCTTCCATAACACTTCAGTCGCTTTGGAAAGTGAGCTTTTGAGAGTGGGCATATTTTAGTTCCATTTTCTTGGGGGAGAAGTGCTTTTACCTGTTAAACAGCCATAAGACCACACCCAGAGAAATCAAACCGGCAAGGCCAGCGTTCCCCAGTTGTTGAACAAGTGAAGTGATGTTGCCAACAACATCGCCCAAGAAGGCCATGTTGTTTCCGCCAACAAGCAATGACGCAACAATTGCAAATGCCAGAAGAGCGAGGCCAACATCGGTTAGCGCTGCTACTGAGGCTTTAATCTTATCAATCATAGTTCCCTCCGATAGGTTCTGTTTAGTTCTTTATTGTCGAGACATCTTGTCTCACTGACCTTCTATAGGCGAAATTCCGCCGAGTCATTACAATTCTGACAAAATGCACAAAATAATTGGGTTAGTGCGACAAATTAATGACAATATCTAGGATGAGTTACCAATATGTAGATGATTTTTGTAATAAATATCCATAAGTTGTGGGTAATTCAGGGGAATTTTCCTCATTTTTGGGAAGATTGAAGAAAAATCGATCTAAAACCTCTCAATTCTGTTGGCACTAGGTATCGCCCACTGACTTTTGAGCCTAT
>ERZ1049444.450-NODE-450-length-39482-cov-8.575773_pt1 | contig 39482 bp, 46 predicted proteins | sample MGYA00383101_ERZ1049444 | MGnify/ENA primary metagenome ERZ1049444 (study PRJEB29581, sample SAMEA5548371) | metagenome | biome: marine; feature: coastal; material: water | depth 50 m | study: Short-term variability in the microbial, nano- and picoplankton... | reverse complement strand
TAAAGAAAACCTGACCTAGTCAAAGCGGGCTTGAAAAAGCCTGCGCGCTGCCGGTCAACGGCGCAGTACAAAAGCATCCCTAAAGCCAGCATTTCGCGCCGTTGCCAAGGCTGAGTTCACCTGATCTGCATCGGCAAAAGGACCGATCGAAATAACCTGATAAGTTTTTCCCGACCGTGTGATGCCCCGGGCCTGAACCGGAAGTCCCATTGCAGCCAATCGTACTTTGGTTCTTGCTGCATTGGCACTCACGCCAAAAGTCGCCACTTGCACAAGTTTGCCGCCATTTCCGACTGTTGAACCTGCAGCGGCCACGCTGTCATTCGTTGCGTTTTTTTCCCGAGGTACAAGTGCGATCGCTCCACCATCCCTTGGCTCAAGAACGTAGTTGCCCTTGGCATCTAAGAATGTTCTTTGCTGTTTGATATCGGTAAATGGATACACCAGTTGGCGGTCCACAGTACCCATGTCTGTTTTGCCCTCTTGAACCGCCATTTCGCGAGGCACTTTTCGAGACCAGATTTGATCACTTGCTCGCAGCCCTGCCACCGTTTGCAACCCGCTGGATGGATTGAGCCTGTCGTCTTCCCAAGCACTCCGGTAACCCTCTGGAACCCGCGTGGGTCCGATATTGCCACGCACGGTTTGAACAGCCAATGGGAATTGGGTCTGTTCAACTTTCTTGCCCCGTTGCTTACCCTCTCCTCCGATTAATGCGCCAAAAATAGACCTTAAGCTTGGTTGGCTTTTGTTTATCATCGCTTTGGGCTTTGGCGCAGTATCAACGACAGACAAGACCGGTTTTTCTTCGCCAACCGGTGGTTGGACTGAACCTAGATTTGAATGCTTTGGCGCTGTCGCGCTTTGTTTGAAACTTGGCTCAAACCCACAAACCAATTGACGTTTTTGGGTGACCCGCGGGACCCATTTGACCGCGCCATACCCCCCCGTACGGATATAGACACAGCCCTTGCTGTCGACAAATTGCGACCCGGTAAACCCTGCGGGCGGCAGTTCGGCAGGGCCATTAGATTTGGCCAAGCTCTCAGCCGCCAAGCTGGTTGATAAACTCAACGCAAACACATACGTAAGCCTACGCACTGCGAAAAATAAAATCTGCATAATAAACCCTTAAACAATGGGGTCATTTATGCCTTAATAAGAGCCAAGAGTAAAGCTATCTACTGATTACTTGGTTCCAAACATGCGATCGCCTGCATCGCCAAGCCCCGGGACGATATAACCTTTTTCATTGAGCTGCCTGTCAACAGCCGCGGTAATAATCGGCACATCTGGATGTGCCTCATTCATCCGCGCGACACCTTCGGGGGCTGCCAGAAGGCACATGAAACGGATGTTGCGCGCGCCAGCCTCTTTTAATAGATCAATCGCTGCGACCGATGAATTGCCGGTTGCAAGCATCGGGTCAACCGCGATCACCAGCCGATCCTCTAGAGTATGTGGCACTTTGAAATAATACTGCACCGGCTTTAGGGTTTCTTCATCGCGGTAAAGACCAACAAACCCAACCCGTGCTGATGGGATCAATTCTAGAACTCCATCCAGCAACCCGTTTCCGGCCCGCAAGATTGAGATCAGCGCAAGCTTTTTGCCAGCCAGCACCGGCGCATCCATCGGCTCAATCGGTGTGTTGATGGATTTCGCGGTCAAAGCGAGACCGCGGGTGGTTTCATAGGCCAGCAATTGGCTGATTTCCCGCAGCAATTGACGAAATAATGCAGTTGAAGCCCCGGCGTCGCGCATCAAGGTCAGTTTATGCTGCACCAATGGGTGGTCAACAATTGTCAGGTTCTCGCTCATGTCTTCTCCAATCTTTCTAACAGGCTTTGCCGAGTTTCAGCAGAGCAGAAGGCGGCCTCGGCGGCCGTTTTATTCAAGGCTGTAAAATCCTTTGATGTCCAGCCAAAAGTATCAGCCAACTGCCGGTATTCTTGACCAAGGGTGGTGTGAAAAAACGGCGGGTCATCGGTTGAAATGGTGGTTTTTACCCCGGCGCTGCGCAGATCATTGACCGGATGCGCGTCAAGCGTTGGATACCCCCCCAAGGCCACGTTTGATCCTGGGCAGACCTCAAGCGTGATCTGCCGGGCCACAAGCTCATCCACCAAGCTTGGATCATTGATCACCTGAATCCCATGGCCAATCCGCTCGACCTTAAGGTCAAACACCGCTTGGCGCACACTTTCCGCGCCGCCCCATTCGCCGGCATGAGTTGTCAGATGCAGTTGGGCTTCACGCGCCATATCAAACCCATAGGCAAAATCGCCTTGCTTGCCCTGCAACTCATCGCCGCCCATGCCAAATCCGACAATAAAATCGCCTGCGGTTTCGGCCGCACATCGGGCGGCTTTCCTGGCCTGATCAGGGCCGAAATGACGAATGCAGGTGACAATGCCTTTGGCGACAATCCCAAATTCGCGTTCACTCCGTGCGGCGGCTTGCTCAATTGCCGCGAGATACTCTTGCCAAGCAGCCAAATCACAGCCCCCGCAGAAATCTGGTGATACAAACACTTCGGTATATATCACCCCCTGCTCAGCGCTTTGCTGCAGCACCTCGCAGGTCAATCGGTAAAAATCTTCCGGCCCAGTCAAAACACTGGTCGCGGCCTCATAAACCTTTAAGAAATGCCTAAAATCGGAGAATTTATAATCGCCGTTTGCGGCAAAAATTCCGCCAATGTCTTCGTGCTTTTCGGCTGCAAGCTGGCGGATAAAATGCGGCGGCGCGGCCCCTTCAAGGTGCAGGTGCAACTCAATTTTTGGGCAGGCTTCAATATTCATTGGCTGATGGCTCCTGCGGCGGCACGGGCACACCAAGATGGTTGGCGATCAACCTAGCCACATCGGCAAACCCAATATGGCCAATATGCCCCATGGGCTTGCCCGCGCAAAGCACCGGCACGCGCTCTCGGGTATGGTCAGTGCCGTGCCAGCTTGGATCATTGCCATGATCTGCGGTCAAAATCATCAGGTCATCGGGCCGCAAAGCGGCAAGCACCGGCGCAAGCGCCGCGTCAAACCATTCAAGTGCGCGCGCATATCCGGAAATATCGCGGCGGTGACCATAATGGCTGTCAAATTCGACAAAATTGGCAAACACAAAGGCCCCATCAGGCGCATTTTGGCTCTGGTTTAGTAAATCAGCCATCAATTTTTGATCATTGCCCTTGTGCAACTCATCAATGCCGCGCATCGAAAAAATATCGCCAATTTTGCCCAGCGCAATCACCGGATGACCCGCCGATTGGACCCATTCGCTCAGCACAGGTCTTGGCGGCGGCATGGCAAAATCGCGGCGATGTTCCGTGCGGCTAAACCCGCTTTGCGGCGTTCCAATAAAAGGCCGTGCGATCACCCGGCCAACCCGCATATCATGCAGTTTCGGGGCGATATCACTGCAGAGCTTGATCAAACGCTCAAGCCCAAAGTGGGTTTCATGGGCTGCAATTTGAAACACGCTATCGGCAGAGGTATAGCAAATCAGGGCCCCACTTTGGCAATGCTCTGCACCGAGACGGTCGATGATTTCGGTGCCAGAGGCATGACAATTGCCCAAAATGTGCGGGGCATCAGCGGCCGCGCAGACCGCCTTCACCACTTCTTGTGGAAAGCTATCTGTTTTATTTGGGAAATAATGCCACTCCCACGGGACAGGCACGCCGGCCAATTCCCAATGCCCCGAAGGCGTATCTTTGCCCTTTGATAGCTCGCTGGCCACGCCCCATCCAATGTGCGCAGTATCCGGCAGTCCATCGCCGCTTTTGCCGCTTGCAAGCTTTAAGGCAGCGCCTATTCCTAATCTGGCAAGATTGGGCACATTCAGTGATCCGCTGCGCCCTTCCTGTGCTTGCCCCGCAGCACAGGCTTCGGCGATGTGCAAAAGGGTATTGGCACCAGTGTCTGGAATACCGCCATTAAAATATGCGCCCGCATCCGGCGCTCCGCCAATCCCGAGCGAATCCATCACCACCAAGAACGCACGGCCCATTAGTCGATCCGATCCAGAACAAGATCGCGCGATTTGGCGGCTGTTTTACCAATGCTGAGCGCCTTAAGTACGGTTTTTGCAGCCGTTTCGGCCGATTGCATGCGGCTTGCATGGACGCGCGCAATCACAGTGCCTTTGGTCACTTTACTGCCCAATGCGCAGACATCGCTTAATCCAACAGCGGGATCAATCGGGTCGCTTTCGACCTGACGGCCGCCGCCCAGCGCCACCACGGCCAAGCCCAAGGCTTCGCAGTCCCAGGCTGTGATCACGCCATCTTTGGGCGCAAGCACCTCATGAATAACCGAGGCTTCGGGTAAAAACCGCTGCCAGTTTTCGGAAAATTTTACCGGCCCGCCCATCATCGCCACCATCTGGGCGAATTTTTCCGCCGCCTGCCCCGAACCAAGCAGGGTTTCAAGTTTTTCCATCGCCTGCGCTAAAGAAGAACTGATGCCTTGCAGAACCAAAAGTTCGGCGGCCAGCCGCAGACTAAGATCGCGCAGCCGTCCTGATCGGTTGTTGCAGAGCACCTGCATCACTTCGGCAATTTCAAGTGCATTGCCCAGTGCCGGGGCCAAAGGCTGATCCATATCGGTGACCAACGCAGCCGTTTTGCACCCCGCACTTTTGGCGGTTTCAACCAGACAGGTGGCAAGTTCCTTGGCCGCTTTGGGTGATTTCATAAACGCGCCGCTGCCGCATTTGACATCCAAAATCAGGCCCTGCAGCCCCGCCGCCAGTTTTTTGGACAGGATCGAGGCGGTGATTAAATCAAGGCTTTCCACCGTGGAGGTCACGTCGCGGATCGCATAAAGCCGCTTATCGGCCGGTGCGATGCTGGCACTCGCGCTGGCAATGGCGCATCCAACCTGACCAACCACAGAGCGCAAACGCTCTGTATCTAGATCAACGTTTAATCCGGGGATGGCTTCCAGCTTATCCAATGTGCCGCCGGTATGGCCAAGTCCGCGGCCAGAAATCATCGGCACGTAAACCCCTGCGGCCGCCAAAAGTGGCGCCAGCACAAGCGATACACAATCGCCCACTCCACCGGTGGAATGTTTGTCCAGCACCGGGCCATCGAAGTCCCACTGCAAACAGTCGCCGCTATCGCGCATCGCGCAGGTTAGATGCACGCGCCCTTCGGCGCCCAGACCGTTCAAACAGACCGCCATGGCAAAGGCGCCGGCCTGCGCATCACTGATCTGGCCATCGGCAAGCCCGTTTGCAAACCAGCTGAGCGCAGCGGCGCTTGGCGTATCGCCGCCCCGCACCTGCGCAATTATGGCCCGGGCATCAAAGCTCATTCTGTGGGCTCCATGTAGGCGGCGGTAAACGCACCGGGCAGCAGATCGGCGATGGTCACCGTCTGTTCTAGGCCGGCGGTGGTGGCCAATGTCACTTTTGCCTCGGGGCCGGAAAATTCGGCCAGCTTTTGCCGGCAACCTCCGCAGGGGCTGACCGGAAAGGGGCTATCGGCGATCACAAAGGCCTCGGCGATTTCGGTTTCGCCATCGGCAATCATCGCAGCAATGGCGCCCGCCTCGGCGCAGGTGCCTTCGGGATAGGCCACATTTTCCACATTCACGCCCGTATAGATCGCACCGCCTTTGCCGCGCAGGGCCGCACCCACTTTGAAATTTGAATAGGGCGCATAGGCATTAAAGCGAACTGCGGTGGCGGCATCTTTCAAAGACATGGGCAACTCTTTTAAAATCAGGTTTCAACAACATGGGTCGCAAAGCGCCCGGGCAGAGAGACTTCCAACAACTCAAGATCACTGCTGGCATTGCTATAGCAGGTGGGCATATTGGGCGGGACTACAAAAGCATCCCCTGCTGCGAGATCAAAGGGGTCGCGTCCCTCGCCCTCTAACGTCATCTGTCCTTCTAGCACAAATGTAAACAGGATGTCGCTGTCGTGCCAGCTGTGCGGCGCAGCAGCGCCATTTGGGCGGATCACCTGAACGCCGGCAACATTTTGAGTGTTTTCGGCAATGGTTGTATCGCGGCAGATAAAACCGGGAATGCGAAAGGGCGCCCATTCAGCTTCGGGCGCTTTGTGATGCACAAACTTTTGCCCCTGAAATTGTCGCTCGGGGTTCGGCAGCCCGTTGGGCAGCTCCATCTCGTGATCAATGGTGGTGACATGCTCTGCCGGAACCCCAATTTCTATCACTTCGATATTTTCGCTCGCATAAAGCACACGGTGGCGAATTTCGGGGGGCTGGATCACGCAGTTGCCAGCAAAAAGCCGAAACGGCTCGCCCTGATCTTCATAGACCAGATCCACCCAGCCGCGGTAACAATAGATCAGCTGAAAGCCCACCGTGTGGTAATGCACCATGTCCGGCACCGGTCCGCCGTCTGGAATGCGGATATGGCTGGCGATAATAGACCCGCCCAACCGGTCGGGGATTAAATCGCGGTAATGCATGCCGGCGCGGCCAATCACCCAGGGGGCCTGATCAGCCAGCCGGCGCACCACAAAACTATGCTGTGTGCTTGGTAAAACCATCGGGGTGTTTAACGCATCAACTTCGATCACTGTGCCATTGGGGGCGGTGAGCTGCCGATCGCCATTGGCAAACTGATCCGGATGCTCACATAAAATCCGCAACCGTCCCGGATCACCTTTGAACGCTGCGTCGATCCGCACCCGAAGCCCATGGCCGGAAAACACCGCAACTTGCGGATCATCTGCCGGGTAAATCATATCCATCCGCAGTCCCAACACCTTGGTGTAAAACGGAATATCCTCACTTAAAGCGCGGGTGGGTAATAGCGCCTCGGCGATTGTTTTCGACATTGCTTCACTCCTCCAGATGTAAATTCTGCGCAACCTGAGCAGTTTATACAAGTGGCCAAAGGAAAAAACATCGCAGAATTTAAAAAGAACCGGCTTTGCACAGAGTGAAAATTGGTTTAACGTTAAACTAATTGCACATAAATCCGTCAGAAAAGGTCCAGCAGATGAACGATTCCCCAGCGGATAGCCTGCGCCAGGCAGCCCTTAACTATCATCGTCACCCCAAACCCGGCAAGCTAGAAATTCGTGCCACCAAGCCTTTGGCCAATGGCCGCGATCTGGCGCGCGCCTATTCCCCCGGTGTAGCCGAGGCCTCGCTTGAGATTAAAGCCAACCCGGAAACTGCCAATCATTATACATCGCGCGGCAATCTGGTGGCGGTGATCAGCAATGGCTCGGCGGTTTTGGGACTTGGCAATATCGGGGCTTTGGCGTCAAAGCCGGTGATGGAAGGCAAGGCTGTTCTGTTCAAAAAATTTGCTAACATTGATTGTTTTGACATCGAGGTCAACGAAACCGATCCGGAAAAACTTGCCGATATTGTCTGCGCGCTAGAGCCGACTTTTGGGGCGATCAATCTAGAGGACATCAAAGCGCCCGATTGCTTTATCGTCGAACAACGCTGCCGTGAGCGGATGAATATTCCGGTATTTCATGACGACCAACATGGCACTGCAATTGTTGTCGGCGCTGCGGCGACCAATGCCCTAAGAGTGGCCGATAAAAAATTCGAAGATATTAAAATCGTATCAACGGGAGGCGGGGCAGCGGGAATTGCCTGTTTAAATATGCTGCTCAAACTGGGGGTCAAACGGGAAAATGTCTGGCTCTTAGATATCCACGGATTGGTCTATGAGGGCCGCACCGAAGATATGACACCGCAAAAGGCAGCCTTTGCCCAAGACAGCGCGCACCGCAGTTTGGCAGATGTCATTCCCGGGGCGGATATGTTTTTAGGCCTGTCGGGACCAGACGTACTAAGCCCTGACATGGTCACAAAAATGACCGCGCAGCCGATTATATTTGCGCTCGCCAATCCCACGCCTGAAATCATGCCCGAACTGGCACGCGCTGCAGCGCCGGATGCGATCATCGCCACGGGCCGCAGTGACTTTCCCAATCAGGTCAATAATGTCCTGTGCTTTCCGTTTATCTTTCGCGGGGCGCTTGATGTGGGCGCCACCGAGATCAATGACGCGATGCAACTGGCCTGTATCCAAGGGATTGCGGATCTTGCGCGGGCCACCACAAGCGCCGAAGCCGCTGCAGCCTATCAGGGTGAGGCACTTACCTTTGGGCCCGATTATCTGATCCCAAAGCCTTTTGATCCCCGGCTTTCGGCCGTGGTCTCCAGCGCCGTCGCCAAAGCGGCGATGGACAATGGGGTTGCCACCCGGCCGATTGATGATTTGCAGAAATACTGTGAAAGCTTGAACCAGAATATCTTTAAATCCGCGCTGCTCATGCGCCCGGTTTTTGATGCGGCCTCTGGCAATGCGCGCAAAATCGTGTTTTCCGAAGGCGAAGACGAGCGGGTCTTGCGCGCATCGCAAGCCATCTTGGAAGAAACCAGCGAATTGCCCATCTTGATCGGCCGCCCCGAAGTTATCCAGCAGCGCTGTGAACGCCTTGGTTTGGATATTCGTCCTGATCAGGATTTCAGTATCGTAAATCCGGAAAACGATAGCCGCTATCGCGCCTATTGGGGCAGCTATCACGACTTGATGGCGCGGCGCGGTGTTAGTCCTGATCTGGCCAGAGCAGTGATGCGCACCAATACAACGGCCATTGGGGCAGTTATGGTGCATCGCGGTGAAGCCGACAGCCTGATTTGCGGCAGCTTTGGCGAATATCGCTGGCATTTAAAATATGTCGAACAAATTCTGGGCACTGATGCCTTGCGGCCGAGCGGTGCATTATCGTTGATGATCCTTGAAGACGGGCCGTTGTTTATTGCCGACACCCATGTTTGGGCAACGCCGACACCTGAACAGATTGCAACCACAGTGATGGGCGCTGCGCGCCATGTGCGACGCTTTGGACTTGCCCCCAAAATTGCCCTATGTGCGCAATCGCAATTTGGCAATACCGACAGCGATACAGGCCAGCGGATGCGTGCCGCACTTGCAATTTTAGACAGCCGCGAGCTTGATTTTAGCTATGAGGGTGAAATGAATATCGACACGGCGCTGGATGCCGAGTTGCGGCAACGCATTTTGCCATCAAACCGATTGGAGGGGGCTGCAAATGTGCTTATTTTTGCCCATGCTGATGCCGCCTCGGGGGTACGCAATATTCTAAAAATGCGGGCAGACGGGCTAGAGGTGGGGCCAATTTTGATGGGAATGGGAAATCGTGCGCATATTGTAACGCCTGCCATTACGCCGCGCGGGCTTCTCAATATGGCGGCCATCGCGGGCACTGATGTCCAGCATTATGGCTAAGCTTTGAGCGCGCCGCTGCACCACCTCGATAAAGATGCGATGCCGACGCGAAACCGATACTGGCTTTTTGCGGTTTTGCCTGCCATTTAAGGTTTCCGCGGACCGCCTTTGCGCAGGGCTTTTTCCAACCTATCTGCATAGGCCGCACGCTCGGCTGCATTCATTGCATTCAAGTGATCAAGCAAAATATTGCGCGCCTCTTGCATACGCATTTCAGCGCGCCGCGAGTGACCTTGCATCACCTTTGCAAAGGCATCGCTGTCAAATGGTTCTGAGCGCAGCAAGGCAATCGCCCGATCAAAACCTTGGGCGATTTCAGCGTGTGATTTCTTATCCTTGCCGCCCGCCGGCCGCATTTTTCGCCCCAACTCACGGCGATGCTTACTGCCCAATGCACGCAGATAAACCGACCCGGTGTCAAGAACCTTGGCCACCGGATGCGCGCCACCGCCTTGAAACCGCCAGGTCGCCCCAGCCACCACACCAAGAATCGCTATATTTAACGCCAGTGAGATCACAAAGATGACCTTCCACAGCCGCCGTGGCTTTCGGGGTATGCTTTGTTCTGGTTCCATCTTCAGCCCTCTAGATACGTTAGATCAAGTCCTGCAAACGGATCCAGAAAATCAATTTGTTCTGTTGTTTGCATGGAGATGAATTCTAAGGAAGTTGTTGAAATATTTGTTGAAAACGCACCAATCCAAACGCCCATAACCGCCGCAGCTGTTAGCCCGACCAAAGACGGCATACCGCCAATATCACGCCATAGCTGACGCCACCATGGCGCTGAAAGTGATTGTTTTTTCGCCGTGTCTTGTACTTCTGCATGCATCTGCGAAGCTTCTATAATCCGTTCAACAAGCGCTGCAGGTGGCGTTGGAACTGCTTGTCGGGCACTGGCAAACAGGTCGTCTAATTCGTCATCTGGGGTTTGGTCAGATTGTGTCATCTTGGTATCCTAACGCCGATTTACGGTTTTTCAAAAGAGCCTTTAGTTTTTGTTTTCCCCGGGCAATCAAGCTTTCCACGGCTTCGACAGAAAGTTGCATTTCACTGGCAATTTCCGGATTGGCCAAACCATCCAGATGCCGCATACTCACCGCTTGGCGCTGGCGGTCTGGCAAGTCATCTAGTGCCCTGTAAAGCGCATCAACACGGGTCTGCTCTTGCAATCTGCGGCCTGCACTTGGATTTGGGTCTGCTGACTCTGGGGCCTCATCAAGGGCGGCCATACGCATTTTTCGCAAACGGTCAGTACACAAGTTAGCCACCACCCGGTAAAGCCAGGTGGTGACCTGTGCCTGATCCTGCTTCCACTCCGGCGCAATCCGCCAGAGCCGCACAAAAGCCTCTTGTGTTACATCTTCAGCGTCTGCCCGGTTGCGCAACATATGATAGGCCTGCGCAAAGACTTTGGCCGTAAGCCGTTCAGTCAGAACACGCGCAGCTTCTTGGGTGCCATTGGCATAGGCCACCAAGAGTGCGTTGTCGCTAAGCGATGTGAACTGGTCAAAAGGCATAATTTGCGGACCTGCGCCTAAAGCTAAAAAAGTTAAAGAATGCTCTAAGGTTTATTTTTCCTAGGACCTTTATGCCCACGTTCTTTTGCCGATGCAAATTCTTCGGCACTGATCACCCCGTCACTGTCTTTATCTAGATGCTTGAACATTCTATCAATATTTGGCGCTTTGCGGGCAGCTTGCATTTCAACAAAGCTGAGCAACCCGTCGCCATCTTTATCAAGCTTTTTGACCATCTTGGCATGGCGTGATTTCGCTATCTCAGCCGCCCGTGCCATATGCATTGCGGTGATTTCCTCCTCGGACAGAAGGCCATCTTTATTCGTATCGGCCTTATTAAACTGCGATTGGGCATGATCCGCCATTTCTTGTGGTGAAATCATTTGATCCCCATTTACATCCAATTCTTCAAAGCTCGGTCGGTGATCCGCACGATCCCCGCCATGACGGGCCGCCATAACCAGCGTCGTCGATCCGGCTAAAATGAAAACCGTGAGGGTGAGGGTAGGTGTTTTACGCTTCATTGCTGTCTCCTTATTCAATGTTTTATCAATTTTTGTGTTTGATAAATATAAAACGCGCCCCTTTGCATTTTCCGTCGAAAAAACTTAAAACCGCAAAATCTGGAACAAAAATATTGCGACAGGCAGCCGCAAGGATTAAAGCGCTGAAGTGGCTTAGGGCAACTCTCAATCTAAAAGAACCGTTGGGCAATATTTGATGGCTACTCTTAACAAAACCGGCTCATCCGAGGGTGACCGAGAACTGTTTCCCGCGGTTCGAAAAGGCTGGCGTAGGAAATGCCCCAGCTGCGGACAGGGGCCTCTTATGGATGGATATCTTAAAATCCGAAAGAGCTGTAGCAGTTGTAACGCCCAACTCCATCATCATCGCGCAGACGATGGCCCAGCTTACCTTACGATTTTGATTGTTGGGCATATTACAATGCCGCTGTTGCATTATGCTTTTGTCAAATGGCGTCCGGACCCCTATATCCTGCTCGCTATTTTTGGTGTTGGCTGTATCGTATTATCGCTCTATTTATTGCCTAGACTAAAAGGGGTTGTCGTAGCCTTTCAATGGGCACGGTATATGCATGGGTTTTCAGATGCACAGCAACCCGTTAGAAAACAGGGCAGCCATGATCGAAGATAAAACCGCAATCAGAAATGCAGCAACCGTGATTGTGGTGCGCGACCGCGATCACGCACCAAAGGTGTTAATGGGGCAAAGGGGATCGAAGGCTGCCTTTATGCCCAATAAATTTGTCTTTCCCGGCGGCGCAGTAGACCCGCAGGATGGCACCATCGGCTTAACCACATCTATACCAGAACCTTGCCAATCGCGTCTGCAAAAGGATGCTGATCCCGCCCTTTGCGATGCTCTTTGTGTGGCAGCTATTCGCGAACTCTTTGAAGAAACCGGACAAGTCCTAGGTCAACCGGGCCTCTGGTCAGGCTCGCCGCCAGAGGATTGGAGCGCATTTGCCCAAAACGGCTATGTGCCAGATGCCGGCGGTCTTCAGTTTGTATTTCGCGCCATAACCCCTCCGGGCCGAACACGCCGGTTTGATGCAAGGTTTTTTATGGTTGATGCAGATAAATTGCGAACAGACCTTGATGACTTCACTGCAGCCAGCGATGAGCTTTCGCATCTGCAATGGATCGCGCTCGAGGATGTTCGCGCGTTTGATTTGCCGTTCATCACCGAAGTCGTTTTGGCAGAAGTAACAGCCCGTATAAAAGACACGGCACCGCCAAAGTCAGTGCCGTTTTTTAGAAATGATGATGAAGAAAGTTTGTTTTTACGTCTGCGCGGCCATAACGAGCCCTATAAAGATTAAGCGCGCAGCACCAAGATCACGATACTAACCACCAAGAACGCAAGCCCCCCGAGTTCACGGCCGGTAATTTTTTCCCGGAAAAACAAAACACTCGCTGCAAGGCTAAGGATAAGTTCAATTTGCCCCACCGCTTTGACATAGGCCGCATTTTGCAAGGTAAAGGCAGTGAACCAGCCAAGCGAGCCGCCAAGGCTAGTCAAGCCAACCCATATGGCCGTTTTGCGCGCATTCCAAACTGCGCGCAACTGCCCGGGTTCACGCAGATAAAGCCAAATGGTCATCACAGCCATTTGCATTGTAATGACCAACAAGAGCGTCACACTGGCCCTTAAAATCGCATTTTCAAAGCCCACTTCTAAAGTGGCGCCTCGATAAAAAACTGCCGAAATTGCAAATAAGAACCCTGACAAAATACCCAGCCCTGTCGCCCGGCTGGCAAATCTTGAAAGCCCTGTGGCGCCTCCAAACGGTTGGTCAGACAGCAAAAGAACACCGATCAAACCGATCAATATGGCCACAAGACCCAGCAATGAAACACCTTCGCCAAGGACAAGAATGCCAACACATACCGCTTGGATCACTTCGGTCTTTTTGAAGGTAATACCAACGGCAAAATTGCGTGCTCGAAACAAAGCCACGACACAGACCGTGGCAAATATCTGGCTTAGGCCACCGATAGCAGCATAACCCCAAAATGCCATCGACAGCTGCGGGGGGGCAAGATCATTGATCCAAAAGTATCCGGCAACCGCAATCCAGAAAAGCGGGGCAGAATAACAAAACCTGGCAAAGGTCGCGCCCGCGGTGGACAATTGCCCACTGCTGAGAATCTTCTGCAGCATGAACCGCACGGTTTGCAAAGAGGCCGCTATAAGCGAGGCTAAAATCCAAAGCTCCATACTTCCTCTAACTTTATTTTTTGCGCTTTGACCAGAGTAAATCACGCAGTTTCAAGGTTTAAACAGCCTTTATGTACTTTCATTTTAGCGAAATGAGCCTGCATCAAAGCCTTACAATACTGCGAGATAAAAAGACCCACCAAACAGATAATACATATAAACAAATTTTGCAGGCTGCCCTTAATCGTTTTTGCCCAGCTTGTTGGCCTGCAGATAATAGCCCCCTTGAAACCCCTGTGAATTCTGCGGCATAGAACCATTATGGCTAAACTCTATTTTCACTACTCGACTATGAATGCCGGCAAATCGACACTGCTTTTGCAGGCATCGCATAACTACCGCGAACGCGGTATGCAGACCTATTTGCTGACAGCCCAGTTCGATAATCGCGCAGGCGAAGGCCAGATTGGGTCAAGAATTGGCATCAACCAAGATGCAGATACTTTTGCCCCGGGACAAAATCTATATTATGCGATCGCAACGCAACTGACCAAAAGCGCCTGCGCTTGTGTTTTTATTGATGAGGCGCAGTTCTTAGAAGAAACGCAGGTATGGCAATTGGCGCGCGCCGTTGATGATCTGAATGTTCCAGTGATGTGTTACGGCCTACGCGTTGATTTTCAGGGCAAGTTGTTTCCCGGTTCTGCTGCACTTTTGGCATTGGCAGATGAAATGCGCGAAATACGTACAATTTGTCATTGCGGCAAAAAAGCCACGATGGTGATTAGACAAAATGAAAATGGCGAGGCCATGACCGAAGGCGAGCAAGTGCAAATAGGAGGAAATGAAACCTATGTCTCACTCTGCCGCCGCCATTGGAGACAAGCCACAGGCAATTAATCACTATGCAAAAAGCGCAGGCAGATCAGTGTAGACGCGCGCCCAACTGCACTGGTTGATCAGGTCCGATAAGCACGATACCGCCGTCTGTATCGGATACGCCAAGGACAAGCACTTCGGACATGAACTTTCCAATTTGTCGCGGCGGAAAATTAACCACTGCCATCACATGCTTGCCAATTAAATCTTCGGGCTGATAATGCGTAGTAATCTGGGCAGAGCTTTTCTTTTCCCCCAACTCATCGCCAAAATCGACCCAAAGCTTGATCGCAGGTTTGCGCGCCTCTGGATAGGGTTCGGCTTTCGTGATTTGGCCCATACGGATATCGACCTTGAGAAAATCATCAAAGCTAATCTCAGCCACTTGCCAACTCCCGTGATCTGTCCGCGGCTGCGGCCACTGTGTTTTCCATCAATGGTCCAAGACCACTGCCTTCATTCATTAAAACTTCAAGGCCTGCTTGCGTGGTGCCATTTGGGCTGGTCACATTCACCCGAAGCTGTTCAGGTGTCTCTTCAGAAGTTTCAGCCAAAGCGCCAGCACCCGCCACGGTGGCTTTGGCCAGTTGCATTGCCATATCAGAGGATAGCCCCTGCGCGCGGCCTGCTGCGGCCAGCGCATCAATCATGTAAAACACATACGCAGGTCCCGATCCCGACACGCCTGTTACCGCATCAAGTTGGGCTTCTACCTCGCATCTGACGGTTTGGCCAATGGCTTTTAGCAACTGATCTGCAACCTGCAACTGACCGTCTGTCACATGAGAGTTTGCGCTCATGGCGGTAATGCCTTTACCGATGGCAGCCGGCGTATTGGGCATCGCACGGATCACCGGTGTCTTTGCGCCCAACATATCTTCATAGGTTTTAATTGGCGTTCCAGCGGCCACGGATAGAATAACCGTTTCCGGTGCATTGCCAAAAGCCCCAATTTGCGGCAAGGCCTGCTCCATCAGTTGTGGTTTCACGGCCACCAGGATTAACGCAGGCTGGGGCGGCAAGCTTTGGTTGACATGAACGCCCTGATCTAAAAGCCAGTCCGAGGGTTGCGGATCAATCACCCAAACTGCTTTTGGATCCAAACCATCGCGCACCCAACCGGCAAGCATCGCCGACCCCATTTTCCCACAGCCAAGCAGTACCAGCCCCCGCCGGGATATATCGTTAAAAGTCATAATGTCCCCAATGTGATTATCCTGTACACTTTGGGGCGATGTTACGCCCGTCCGTAGGCCTCTGCAATGGCGACCTGAAGGGCCTGCTTTGGGGTTTGATCGCCATATACCACCAATTGCAGCGCCGGATAGTAGCGTTCAGCAGAGCCGACGGCAGAAGAAATCATAGTATCAATTTGCTCAGGGCTCGCGATCTGTCCACCGCTCAAAACCAATCCATACCGGTACACCATCAGGCTGTGATCCTGCCAGAAAGTGAATGCACCGGCCCAACATTGGTCGTTAATTGAGTTCAAAACCTCAAATAGGGCGCCTTGTTTCTCCTTGGGAGGCTGCATTTCAAACGTGCAGATCAGCCTTAAGGTTTCATCAAAACCTGACCATGCCAATGTAATAGAATATGTTCTCCACTGACCTTCCACCGTCATGGCAATTTGATCGTCTGCAATCCGATCAAAATCCCATTCATGGTGTTCGGCAATATGCTCAACAATGTCGATAGGATGAACTTCTTCTTCGTAGAAGTGTTCTGTTAGTGCCATAGCGCCACCTCTTTATTTAATTAGCGTGGGGATATGGCAGCATCCCCAAGCGCTTGGTGCCTGCTCTACAGAGTGCGGTTGATTACCGCTACCCTTACTACATATGGTGATGCGCTTTGATCTCTCTGTAAAGAGAAATCTTTGTGATGCACTTAATAATCTGTGGATAGATCGGTTTTGGCTCTTAAATCAGGCCAAGCTGACAAAAAGCCGCCCAACAGATCAGGCGGCCTTTACAAAGGGATCAGGACTTAGGCGATTTCTTGCCAGTTTTCGGTGATTTGGTTTTTGATGATTTCTCAAGCGCGTCCAAGCGCAACTTAAGGGCTTCGTTCTCTTCACGGGCCTTACGTGCCATAGCCTGCACCGCATCAAATTCTTCCCGGGTTACAAAGTTCTGCTCAGACAACCAGCGATCGATCAGCGATTTCATTGCATTTTCCGCTTCTTCTTTGGCCCCTTGGGCCACACCCATCGCATTGGTCATCAATTGCGACAAGTCATCGAGCATTTTATTTTTGGTCTGCATCAGGCTCTCCAAAGTTACTTTCTCTCTTATATGGTCACTCTTTGGGTAGTCTCAAGGTTGACTTTTTTGTTAAACCAGATGCACACAGAGGCAAAGGTATATTATGATCCCATTTCCCAACATATCCCCCGAGATTTTCTCGGTCACCATTTTTGGAATGGAAGTGGCTTTGCGTTGGTATGCCCTGGCCTATATCATTGGCCTTTTATTGGGTTGGCGGATTGCGGTATTGGCCGCCAACAGACCCGCACTTTGGCGCAATAATCTTTCCCCCATCGAGGCAGTGCAAGTCGAGGACCTGCTCACATGGGTGATAGTGGGCGTTATTTTGGGCGGCCGGCTTGGCTATGTGGTGTTTTATCAACCGATGTATTTTCTGTATCACCCGATGGAAATTGTGATGATATGGAAAGGCGGCATGGCCTTTCACGGGGGGTTAGCGGGCGTCTGCGTTGCCGCATTCCTGTTCTTCAGGCGTAATTTGGTGCCCTACGATTCCGGCGCAGACTTGCTGGCACTGGCCGCGCCTGCCGGGCTTCTTTTGGGACGTGTGGCCAATTTTATTAATGCCGAACTTTGGGGACGGCCCACTGATCTTCCATGGGGCGTTGTTTTCCCCGGCGAGGCAGCCCAGGCCTGCGGTCAGCTCGCAGGTCTTTGTGCGCGCCATCCTTCTCAGGTTTATGAAGCCGTCCTAGAAGGGTTGGTTTTGGGCAGCATTATGCTGTTTTTGGCGTTTCGAAGAAAGGCGCTGAAAAAACCGGGCCTGATCACAGGCATTTTCTTTGCCGGTTATGGCATCGCGCGCAGCCTGATAGAACTGGTGCGCCAACCAGATGCACAGTTCCAGTCCGCAGAAAATCCATTGGGCTATGTCTATGAATTAGCCGGTATGGGCATCACCATGGGGCAGATTTTGTCCCTGCCAATGATCGCGGCCGGACTGTTTTTGATTTCCCGCGCCCGTAGGCGCCTCACCTCATGACAGACCTGACGAAAGTCTTACTCCGCCGCATCTCTCAAAACGGTCCAATGGCTTTGGCAGAATTTATAGAAACCTGCCTGCTGCATCCCGTACATGGATATTACACCCAGCAAAATGTTTTTGGCGCCAGCGGTGACTTTGTCACTGCGCCGGAAACCAGCCAAATGTTTGGCGAACTGCTTGGCCTATGCCTGGCCCAGAGCTGGCAGGATCAAGGTTGCCCCGATCCTTTTGTTTTGCTTGAACTTGGCCCCGGTCGCGGCAGCTTGATGGCAGATCTTTTACGGGCAACATCGCGTATTAACGGCTTTCATCAGGCCATGCACTTGTATTTATACGAAGCTTCTAAAAAACTCGTTGATCAGCAAAGAAAAAATCTAACTGGTTATGAGCCTCTCTGGATTGACAGTTTGGCAGACTTGCCAAACCTGCCGCTGTTTTGCATTGCAAATGAATTTTTCGATGCTCTTCCAGTACATCAATATCAACGCAAGGGCAACGCTTGGCATGAGCAACAGGTGGGTATCTCCGACGGCCAACTGCTTATGGGGTTGAATAAAAATCCAAGTGTCACGCCGCAGCTTCAAGCTCGGATTGAGGACACGGCAGCGGGCGATATTGTGGAAATAAGCCCGCAAACCCAAGCCATAGCCGCCCAAATTGGCAACCAAATAGAATCGCATAAAGGCGCTGCGTTGATTTTTGATTACGGGGATTGGCGCTCGCTTGGGGATACGGTGCAAGCGGTAAAAAATCACCAATATGTGGATCTTCTTACAACTCCGGGCGAGGCCGATCTGACCGCGCATGTTGATTTTGAAGCCCTTGCTCACTGCGCGCCCTGTGCACACTCTCGGCTCACGCCGCAAGGCGTTTTGCTTGAAAGGCTTGGCATAACCCCGCGTGCTCAAGCCTTGGCAAAAAACCTCAGCGGCCCAGCGATTGAGCAACACATCGCCGCGCATCGACGCTTGACGCATCCCGATGAAATGGGAAAAGTGTTTAAAGCGCTTGCGCTCTTTCCAAAGGCGGCCGCGCCGCCGCCAGGATTTCAAACATGACGCTTGAACGGATTACATCGCCGCTATTAAAGCCGGTCAGACACGGGTTTTACACCCGATTGGGCGGCGCCTCTTCGGGTATTTTTACCGGTCTTAATTGTGGTCTAGCATCCTCTGACCAAACTGAAATCGTTTCAATAAACAGGGCGCGCGTTGCCCAAGATATGGGCATAAAACCGCAAAACCTTGTGACCGTCCACCAAACCCATTCTGCTGATGTGCTGACAATTGATACAGCAATATGGACGGCCACCTCGGCCGATGCGTTGGTAACCGCAACCCCGCAGCTTGCCCTTGGCGTGCTGAGCGCAGATTGCCAGCCGGTGCTATTTGCCGATCCTAAAGCCGGTGTGATAGGCGCTGCGCATGCCGGTTGGCGCGGGGCATTGGAGGGCATTTTGGAAGCAACGCTAGAGGCGATGGAAAACCTCGGTGCGCGCTGCCACGACATCAGCGCAGTAATCGGACCTTGTATAAGCCAAGCCGCCTATGAAGTCGGGCAAGAGTTTTTTGAACGGTTTGCTGATCATGATCCAAAGGCTTTACAGTATTTCATCAACAGTCAAAGCGTCGGGAAATATCTGTTCGATCTGCCCGGATATGGCCTAAGCCGCCTGCGCTCAGCTGGCCTTAAAACCGCGGCTTGGACCCATCATTGCACTTATGCAGATGCGCGTCGGTTCTATTCCTATCGCCGTACAACCCATGAAGGCCAAGTTGATTATGGCCGGATGATCTCCACGATTAAATTGGGTGATTAAACAGCCTTAGGGCTGGATTGCCAAACGATCTTCGAGCACTTCAAATGGTACACCGGGGTCTTCTTTTGCCGCGCGGATCACCAAAGATGTTTTCACGCTGCCAACATTTGGAGCTGTCAGCAATTCACCTGTTAAAAAGGACTGAAAGCTGCTTAAATCCGGGGCCACGCATTTTAACATAAAGTCAACTTCACCGTTGAGCATATGACATTCGCGCACCAATGGCCACACCACGCAGCGATCTTCAAATTCACGCAAATCAACCTCGGCCTGACTTTGCAGACCGACCATTGCAAAAACCTGCACCTCAAAACCAAGTTGCCGGCTGTTGACCTCGGCATGATAGCCGCGAATAAATCCCTGATCTTCTAGTCCGCGCACCCGACGCAAACACGGAGGTGCCGATATCCCGACGCGGCGCGCCAATTCAACATTGGTCATGCGCCCGTTGGCCTGCAATTCAGCTAGAATCAGCCGGTCAATAGGATCTAAACGAGTCAAAGGCATTGCTAAACTCCGATAATTTGTCGTTTCTTACAGCAAATAGGGGGGCTTGCGCAATAATATTTCAATTTCCCGCAACATTATTCTCAACGATGGATCAATGGCTTTGCCTGAAAGTTAATTGACGCTAAGGGGTTTTACACCTGCTCTTAGGGCGATATATGCCTAGGGAACATTCCAAAATGAATAGGTTGATGATGTCTGATACCCGCCATACCAAAGTTTTAATTATCGGGTCTGGCCCGACCGGATATACTGCAGGGGTCTATGCCAGCCGCGCGATGCTAGAGCCCATTTTGGTGCAAGGGATTGAGCCGGGCGGGCAGTTGACCACCACCACCGAAGTTGAAAACTGGCCCGGAGATACCGAGGTTCAAGGCCCTGACCTTATGGTGCGGATGGAAGCTCACGCCAAAGCCATGGGCACCGAGATTATCGGCGACATCATCAGCGATCTTGACCTGAGCCAGCGGCCCTTTACAGCCAAGGGCGATAGCGGCAGCACCTATACCGCCGACGCGGTGATCCTTGCCACGGGCGCACGGGCCAAATGGCTTGGCCTGCCGTCCGAGGAAAAGTTCAAAGGATTTGGCGTCTCTGCCTGTGCAACCTGTGACGGTTTCTTTTACCGCGGACAAGAGATCGTTGTCATCGGCGGTGGTAATACAGCCGTGGAAGAGGCGCTGTTTCTGACGAATTTTGCAAGTAAAGTGACGCTGATCCACCGCCGTGATGAACTGCGGGCGGAAAAGGTCCTTCAAAACCGCTTACTGAAGCACCCAAAAATCGTACCTTTGTGGTTTCATGAATTGGACGAAGTGATTGGTGCAGACGCCCCGCTTGGTGTTGAGGCTGTACGTGCAAAGCACACGCAAACTGGTGAGATTACGGAAATTCCCTGCAAAGGCGTTTTCGTGGCCATTGGCCATGCGCCGGCCAATGAATTGGTCAAGGACGTGCTTGAAACGCATAATGGTGGCTATGTAAAAGTCGAAGCGGGCAGCACCCGCACCTCGATCCCGGGCGTGTTTGCCGCCGGAGATTTAACCGATCATATCTACCGCCAAGCTGTAACCAGCGCAGGTATGGGCTGTATGGCAGCGCTCGATGCGGAAAAATTCATCGCCGAGCAAGAATAACACAAACGCCCATTCCAAAGGGATTAAAGCAACAACTGACCGCTCATCAGCACATGACCGGATCCGGCAACCTCAACCCCGGTGATGGCCTCTGCCGGGCCCAACACCGTCACATGCGCCTGCCCCGGCCGGTCCATCCAATGGCCCTGTTCGGCGATAAGGGACGGCTTTTTAATTAAACCGTGATGCCACAGATAAGCGGCCATGGCACCAGTTGCCGATCCGGTAAAAGGATCTTCGGCCGGATTGGGCGGCAACATCAAAAGCCGTGAAAAAGTATCTGCCCCGTGGCTGATGCCTTGCAAAGACACCCAAAAGGGTTCCATCCAATCGGTAGGTGAGTATTTTTCTTTAGCAATTTCAGTAGCTTGCGGATTTGCTTTCAATTTATGCAAAACACTTTGGTCTTTCACTACAGATATGCAAAACGGTATTCCTGTCGAAACAATTTGCGGCGGCGAGATGATATCAGTCGGCTCAATACTGCCACAATCCGCTATCGTTTTTGGATCAAGAACTGGCCCGAACTCGGGCGCTATTTGTGTCATCACAACCTTTGGCTTACCGGAACTATGGTCAATACGAATAGGAATAATTCCGGCGCCAGTTTCCAAAGTCAAAGGCCCACCTGCTATTTTGCCCTGATGCAGCAAGGACAAAACGGTTGCGACGGTAGGATGTCCGGCAAATGGTATTTCACCGCTGGCCAGAAAATACCGGACTTTGACATCTGCTTTTTTTGAAGGTTCTAAAAAAGTGCATTCTGAAAGCGATGTTTCACGCACGAACTTAATACAAATCTCATCTGTTAGATTTCCCGCATCATGCACAACGGCGCAACCATTGCCGGCAAGCGGTTCAGAGGCAAAGGCATCAACCCAATCCGTCACATAGCCCACAGATCACCTCACCTTTAGATTAAAACATTTTTAACACAACGTTAACCCAGCGGCCGCATATCCGCTGTTAATGCACCGTGACTGGAGATAAATCATTTTGCCGGGCAAGCATAAAGGCCATTTTTCTGTCCTTGACCAAGGCCAGCCTTTCGCCATCGGATTTATGAACAGCATAGAGCGTTTCGCCATCTTCGATTTGATCGCGCAACTCACTAGGCAAATCTTCGGCTATGACAGGCCTTACATAAACGATGCGGTCCTGTTTATCGGTATCTTTAAAAGCCTCTATATTCATTGCTCTAGCCCTTTTTTATTTTAATTGTTTGCACCACAGTATCGGGAACCGTTTGGGAAAGGTCCACATGCAAAAGACCGTTTTCTAAAATTGCCTCGCCGACATCAACGCCTTCGGCCAAAACAAAAGAGCGTTGAAATTGGCGCGCGGCAATCCCACGGTGCAGAAATATCCGTTCAGCGGCATCATCAATTTGCCGACCCCGCACCACCAATTGATGATCTTCTACTGTGATGCTTAAATCCGCTTCGCTAAAGCCTGCAACTGCAAGTGATATGCGATACGATCGATCCGAGGTTTGCTCGATGTTAAAGGGGGGATATCCTTCATTGCCGGATTTTGCCGTTCGTTCCAGCAAACGCTCTAATTGCTCGAACCCAAGCATATGGGGATAAGAGGCAAGCGTAAGTTTTGTCATCAAAGTGTCCTTTACAAAAGCGACAATCCTGAATGCGGCCCCAAAAAGGCGACCTTTGTAAAGATATGGGGGTCAAGATGATCCATCTCAAGGGCTTTGCAGCAAAAATTCCTTTGGTTACACTGGTATTTTAACGACTCAGTAGGCAGGCCATGACCGCACCTTCCGATATTTCGATGAAAAATGAAGACGTGCTGCGAATCGAGCTTGAAGTTTTTCGCCGCGAACACCGTGATCTTGACGATGCCATTGCAGCACTTAGTGAAAAGGGAACCGCAGATCCGTTAACACTTCAGCGGCTGAAAAAACAAAAACTGCACTTGAAAGATAAAATCGCCCAAATCGAAGACCGTTTAACGCCGGATATTATTGCCTAGCTGTTCACAATCGCTATAGTGCACCGCTTAAACTCGGGGATTGTGAATGACACAGGCAAAAGTTGGGATCATTATGGGAAGCCAGTCAGACTGGTCCACCATGCGCGAAGCGGCTGATATTCTTGATGCGCTTGATATTGCTTATGAACATAAGATTGTCTCTGCCCACCGCACACCGGACCGGCTGTGGGACTATGGGGCAAAGGCCGTATCACGCGGTCTGCAAGTGATCATCGCAGGCGCTGGCGGCGCTGCGCATCTGCCCGGCATGATGGCGTCGAAAACCCGTGTGCCGGTGATCGGCGTGCCGGTGCAAACCAAGGCGCTGTCCGGTGTCGACAGTCTTTATTCCATTTTGCAAATGCCGCGCGGTTTTCCAGTGGCCACAATGGCCATCGGTGCGGCTGGCGCCCAAAACGGTGCGTTGATGGCAGCTGCGATTTTGGCACTACAAGACAGCGAGGTTGCCGCGCGCCTTGAGCGGTGGCGCGCCGATCTTAGCGCCTCAATTGCTGACGAGCCCAGCGATGAGTAATCCACTAGCTCCCGGTGCGGTGATCGGCATTTTAGGCGGCGGCCAATTGGGGCGGATGCTTTCGGTTACGGCCAGTCGCCTTGGTCTTCGAACCCATATTTTTGAACCCTCTGATGCACCGCCTGCTGCCGATGTGGCCCATACGGCAACCGCTGCGCCCTATGAAGACAGTGCCGCTCTGAAACGCTTTGCCGAAGCGGTGGATGTGATCACCTATGAATTTGAAAACATTCCCACATCCGCCCTGGATACGCTGGAAAAAATCCGTCCAATACGGCCCGGCCGCGAAGCGCTGCGGGTGTCACAAGACCGGCTTACGGAAAAAGATTTCCTAAGCGAATTAGGCCTGAAAACAGCGCCTTACGCTACGGTTGACCAATTTGAAGACCTCGAACAGGCGGTGAAAAACATTGGTGCCCCTGCCATTTTGAAAACCCGCCGCTTCGGCTATGACGGCAAAGGGCAGGCGCGAATTATGGCCGAGCAAGACATGAAGCAGGCCTTTGCGGACATGGCGGGTCAGCCCGCGATTTTAGAAGGGTTTGTTGATTTTAGCCATGAAGTATCGGTGATTGGCGCGCGGAGTGCCGCCGGTGATGTCGCCTGTTTTGATCCGGGCGAAAATGTCCACCGCGACGGAATTTTGCACAGCACCACAGTCCCCGCACAGCTGAGCGCAAGCCAACGGATGGATGCGGTTTTGCTGACGGCGAAAATACTCAACACGCTGGACTATGTGGGCGTGATGGGGGTCGAGCTTTTCGTCACAAATGGCGGGCTGGTGGTCAATGAGATCGCGCCGCGGGTGCATAATTCGGGCCATTGGACCCAAAACGGATGTGCGGTTGATCAGTTTGAACAGCATATTCGCGCCGTGGCCGGCTGGCCGCTGGGCGATGGCACGCGGCACAGCGATGTGGTGATGGAAAACCTGATTGGCGAGGATGTTCTGCGGGCGGAAAATCTTGCCAAAGAGCCCCATACTGCGCTGCATCTTTACGGTAAAACCGATGTCAAAACTGGCCGTAAAATGGGCCATGTCAACCGCGTCAAACCCCCGTCATAAACCGCAAAATGGGGTGTCGGTATTGCGTCAGTATCACGGCAGTTTCGCGGTGGTGCCGAATTCAGCCGCTTTGAAACCCCTAAGAGCCAAAAAACCGCTGCGCCAGATCGCTGCTGATAAAGCTCAGTGCGCCGCCGGCAAAACATGCAGCCACCTGCTGGCTTTGCGCCTCAAGGATCACCAGATCTGCGCGGTAACTGGGCTGCAAATGGCCCCGATCTTTCAAACCCAAAATGGCCGCAGGCCCCGATGACACCAGATGCCATGCGGCCGGCAATCCGACCTCTTTGGCCAGTGAAAGCGCGGCCAAGCGCGGTGACGGATAATGATAATCCGAGGCTAGCGCCGAGCACAGCCCCTCTTGAACCAGTTCCAAAGCGCTAATGTTCTTTTTATGCGAGCCGCCGCGCACCACATTCGGCGCGCCCATGATGACCGGATTGCCCAGCGCTGCCGCCGCTTTAGCGACTTCTTTGGTTTCGGGAAATTCGCAGAGCGCCGCGCCCTTTGCAGCCCAGCCGTGGCGATCTTGTGCACGGGCATCATCATGGCTGCCAAGCAACACCCCTGCCCCCAAGGCAGCGATTAAATCGGGTAAGGCGGCCGCAACCTGACCTGATTTTTCATGTAGCTCTTTGAGCAGTTCAAGATGTGCCTCAGGGCTGCGACCACTTTTGAGCGCTTGGCCTGTAAGGCGCGCAGGGCGTTTGCCTTTTGCAAGCGCCTGATGCGGCAGGTGGTCATTGAACACCACATAAGGCACCGCATAGCGCGTGCAAAGCGCTGCAAACTCTTTATACGCGTCCAGCATATGGGTTTCAAAGCGCAGCTGCGGCAGAAGCGTGCTGGGCACTTTGGGGGCAAATTGTTCTAAATGTTCTAGAAATGCGCCGGCAAATTCAGGGCTGCGCATGCCGCCTTCCCAACTGTAAAACTGCGCCAGAACTGCGGTGGTTATGCCATTGACTGCCAATTCACTATGCAGTGCATAAAACCCCGATTGCAAATCCTTGACCGCACCGCGGCGCGGTGCGAGATGGCGCTCGAACCCGTCGCCATGCAGATCAACGATACCCGGCAGGATATGGTAGCCCTCTAGGTCAATTGCTCGGCCGGTGCCGTCCTCAATAATGAGGCCTTCGGCGATCGACAGCGGTGTTTTCTTCAACCCCTCCGCTCGCAAAACCTTGGCGTTTTCGAACGTCATTGCCAAGGCGTTCATCGCCCAAGAACCCGCATTAATGCCGCCCTATCTGTAAGGAACGGATCAAAGCGGCCGGTTTCAAGATAAATGAGAACCTGCGCCATAACAACGGGTGAATTCATCATAAAGGTATGGGTCACTGGCAGGATGATATGGTCGTTCATACCGTCCACTTTGGTCGAAGCAACGGCCACCTTGCCATCATCACGCCCGTCGATCAGGGCAGAATAAGCGGGATTGACGGTTTGCGATCCAGCGATGACCCCAAGATCAAAATCCACTTGGGGCAGACGCAGGATGACGCCGTCTTGTCCCAACTCAAGCGCGGCGGGACCGTTGATCCATTTAAAGGGCGGCAAATCCCCCAACACATCGACCAACTCGGATCCATGGTTTGGCGGCGCCAGCATCACCACCCGGCCTAGGTTTTCGGGGCGGTTTTGCGCCAGCCAGTAGCGGGTGAGGATACCGCCCATAGAATGGCTAACAATATGCGTTGTTTCGTCCCTGCAGGTATCAAAACCAGCCGGCAGGACCAAACCGGCTAGCGTATCAATCGACGCTTTTCTCGACGGGTAATCCATCAGCGCAGTGCGATAGCCTTGCCGTTGCAGTACTTCGTTGAGCAGGGTTAAAGACAGAGATGAGCGCGCCAGACCATGCAGCAGGATCACACAGTCCGCAGCCGCGCTCATAGGGGCAAGCGTCAGCACGAAAACCAAAATCCTAAGAACTTGTTTTCTCATCTGTTTGGCCCATCCGTGCTTTTTGGACGTGATGCGCCCGGAGCAATTGAAAGGGCAATGCCGCCCAGAACCAATGCGGCTGCACCCAAGGCTGTGGCGCTAATTGCTTCGCCCAGCAGCAGCGCACCGCCCAGCAGCGCAATAACCGGCACGCTAAGCTGCGCAACAGCCGCCACCCCTGCGGTAATTTTTGGCAGCACAGAATACCACAGCGCATACCCTAGCCCTGAGCTTACCGCGCCAGATAATATTGCTAAGGCCGCGCCATAGGCGCTGACAGTATCCGGCAAAGCCAGCGCGGCAAGCAGCCCAAAGGGAACCGCATATATAAAGTTGCCTGCTGTATCGGAAAGCGCGTCGACTGCACTGCGCCCGATCAGCGAATATATCCCCCAGCCCGCCGCAGCTGCGGCCATCAAAATCGCGCCGCCCGGATGAACGGTGCTTTCTGTGCCTGGCCAAAGCAGCCAGCACAGACCGCCAAATGCAATCCCTGCTCCGATCCAGCGGCGCAGCGGTATTGTTTCGCGCAACATCACCGATCCGGCGAACATGGTGATCTGCACCCCGCCAAACAGGATCAGCGCGCCAAGCCCAGCGGGCAGGGTGACATAGGCAAAGGAAAATCCAAGTACATAGAGCGACAGCGACAGCATGCCATAAGGCTGAAACCGCGGCAGTGAACATCCGCCGCTGCGCGCACGCAGCAGCAGCGCAAGGCAAAACGCGCCGGATACAAACCGCACGGCCGCAAAAGACGACGGGCCAATCGCCCCGCTCGCCAGCGCCGCGCGATTGAGCAGCGAATTGGCCGCAAAGGCGATCATGACCACAGTAATTAATAAGAAAAGCCGCACCCGGGGATCCTTTTGTCAGATGGCTTCAGTATTACCACAAGTGCAGGGCAAAAAAATAGGGCCCAGCCGCACAGGCTGGACCCTAAAATACATCAGCGAAAGCTGAGCAGCTTACATCATGCCGCCCATGCCGCCCATGCCGCCCATATCCGGCATTCCGCCACCTGCGGCTCCGCCTTCTTTGGCTGGCTTGTCAGCAACCATAGCTTCGGTTGTGATCAAAAGACCTGCGATTGATGCGGCATCTTCGAGCGCTGTGCGCACGACTTTTGCTGGATCAAGTACGCCGAAGGAGAACAGATCGCCGTATTCTTCGGTTTGCGCATTAAAGCCAAAAGTCACATCGTCGCTTTCGCGAACCTTGCCGGCAACAACAGCACCGTCAACACCTGCGTTTTCAGCAATCTGGCGCAAAGGCGCTTCGATTGCGCGGCGCACGATCGAGATACCAGCATCCTGATCCGAGTTGACGCCTGTGAGACCTTCGAGGGCTTTGCCAGCCTGAACCAAGGCAACACCACCACCGACAACAACACCTTCTTGAACCGCAGCGCGGGTCGCATTCAGTGCATCATCAACGCGGTCTTTGCGTTCTTTGACTTCAACTTCGGTCATGCCACCAACACGAATAACAGCAACACCGCCCGCCAGTTTGGCCACACGCTCTTGCAGTTTTTCACGATCGTAATCTGAGGTTGTTTCCTCGATCTGAGCGCGGATTTGGTTAACTCGTGCTTCGATTTCTGCTTTTTCGCCAGCACCGTCGACGATGGTTGTTTCGTCTTTGGTAATCTGAACTTTCTTCGCAGTACCGAGCATGTCCATGGTCACGGACTCAAGCTTCATGCCGAGATCTTCGCTGATCACCTGACCACCGGTCAGAATGGCGATATCTTGCAGCATCGCTTTGCGGCGATCGCCGAAGCCCGGTGCTTTCACGGCCGAAATTTTCAGGCCGCCGCGCAGTTTGTTCACCACCAAAGTGGCCAGCGCTTCGCCTTCAACATCTTCAGCAATGATCATCAACGGCTTTTGCGACTGGATCACAGATTCCAATAGCGGAACCATTGGCTGCAGCGACGAAAGTTTCTTTTCGTGCAACAGGATCAAGCAATCTTCCAGCTCGGCTGTCATTTTATCAGCGTTGGTCACGAAGTAAGGTGACAGGTATCCGCGGTCGAACTGCATGCCTTCGACAACATCGGTTTCTGTTTCCAGACCTTTGTTCTCTTCAACAGTGATCACGCCTTCGTTGCCCACTTTTTGCATCGCGTCTGCGATTTGTTTGCCGATTTCAGCTTCGCCATTGGCAGAGATTGTGCCAACCTGTGCAACTTCATCGCTGTCTTTCACTTCGCGTGATGCGCCTTTGATCTCAGACACGATGGTTGAGGTCGCAAGGTCGATACCGCGCTTAAGGTCCATCGGGTTCATGCCCGCTGCAACCGACTTCATGCCTTCTTTGACGATGGCTTGCGCCAAAACAGTGGCGGTTGTTGTACCGTCACCGGCTTCGTCATTGGTGCGGCTGGCGACTTCTTTCACCATTTGCGCGCCCATGTTTTCGAACTTGTCTTCCAGTTCGATTTCTTTGGCAACGGTCACGCCATCTTTTGTGATGCGCGGGGCACCAAAAGATTTGTCGATAACCACGTTGCGGCCTTTCGGGCCGAGAGTTACTTTTACGGCGTCAGCCAGAATATTGACACCACTCAGCATACGGTTCCGTGCATCTGTGTCGAATTTGACGTCCTTAGCAGCCATTGTGCTTGTCCTCGTCTAAAAATTTCAATTAGGGGTAGCGATTAGGCAATAACGCCCAGAATATCGCTTTCTTTCATGATCAAAAGCTCTTCTCCATCGAGAGTCACTTCTGTTCCTGACCATTTGCCAAACAAGATTTTATCTCCTGCGGACACGGCCATTTCGATCAGCTCGCCGCTGTCTTTACGGGCGCCTTCGCCACATGAAACAACGATACCTTCGGCTGGTTTTTCTTTTGCGCTTTCGGGAATGATTAATCCCCCAGCTGTTTTATCATCGCCTTCTACGCGGCGGACCAAAACGCGGTCATGAAGCGGTGTAAATGCCATCTCTGAGGCTCCTTACGCTCAAAATTAAAATTCACCCTCTATAGGGTCATTAGCACTCACACTGCGCGAGTGCTAACGGACGTTAATTAGGGATGGCGACACCAACTGTCAACCGGCAAGTGGAAAAAAAACAAATTTAGCTTTGATCAGTTTCGCCGTTCAGAGCGCCCGCAAAATGGAGCGCCATAAAATCCGTGTCAATACGCGCCAGCACCCTTATGAAACAAGCAAACCGCGCCCTTTCAAAAGCGCCTCAACTTCCGGAAGCCGGCCACGGTAGGCAAGATAAAGCGCTTCAGGATCTTCCGAGCCGCCACGCGACAGAATATTAGCCTCTAGCGATTTTGCCAAATTGGGATCAAACGCATCACCTTTTTCCTCAAACGCGGCAAAGGCATCGGCGTCCATCACTTCGGACCACATATAGCTGTAATAGGCACTTGCGTAATACCCCCCCGAAAATACATGGCCAAATTGTGGGGTCGCATGGCGCATTCCGATGGCGGGCGGCATGCCCATACCATTCAAAATATCGCTTTGACGCTCCATGATATCTTCGGGCACATCCTGGGTGTGAAACTCAAGATCAACCATGGCCGAAGCCACATATTCCACGGTTTGAAACCCCATATCAAATGTCGCCGCTTTCAGCACCTTTTCCAGCAGATCGGCAGGCATCGCCGCGCCGGTATCGACGTGGGTGGCAAAATTTTGCAAAACCTCTGGCACTTCGAGCCAGTGCTCATAAAGCTGGCTTGGCAATTCTACGAAATCGCGCGGCACTGAAGTGCCCGATACCATTTCATAGCGCACATCTGACAGCATCTGATGCAGAGCATGGCCAAATTCGTGGAACAATGTGCGCGCATCATCATAAGACAGCAACGCCGGATCAGATTTGGCAAAATTGCACACATTGATCACAATCGGGGCTTGCGCCTTGGGCAATTTGGCCTGCGACCGCATGGCCGAACACCACGCACCGGAACGCTTTGACCCACGGGCAAAATAATCACCGATAAAAAGCGCGATATGCTTGCCGCCGCGGGTCACTTCCCATGCGCGGCAATCGGGATGGTAGAGAGGGATATCAACCGGCTGAAAGTTCAAACCGAACAGCCGTGCCGCGCAGTCAAAGGCGGCATCAATCATCCGGTCAAGCTGAAAATAGGGCTTTAGCGTTGCCTCATCCAAATCATGCTCGGCCTTGCGCCGCTTTTCCGCATAATAGCGCCAATCCCATTTTTCGAGGTCTCCATTAAGACCATCGGCGTGCATCATCGCGGTCAGCACCTCTGCGTCCTGCTCAGCGCGCGCTTTTGCCGGCGCCCAGACATCATCCAGCAACTGACGCACATTACCGGGCGTTTTTGCCATCTCGGTTTCGAGTTTGAACGAGGCAAAATCGGGGTATCCCAGCAGGTTCGCCATCTCTTGGCGCAGCGCCAACATCTCGCGCGCCAGATCACGGTTGTCGGTCGCGCCGCCATTCGCGCCCCGCGCAGCCCAGGCTTTATACGCTGTTTCGCGCAGATCGCGCCGCGGTGAAAACTGCATGAACGGCACCACCAAAGACCGTGACAGGGTGATAATCGCCCCTTCCACGCCTTTTTCTGAGCCCGCCGCTTTGGCCGCAGCCCTCAAAAACTCAGGCAGGCCTTCCATATCGCTGGCAGACAGCTCCATCTGCCACTCGCGCTCATCTGCCAGTAAGTTTTGCGAAAACTCGGTGCCCAAAACCGCTAGGCGCTCTTTAATCTCTTTCATCCGCACCTCGGCCGCGCCAGTGAGCCCAGCGCCTGCACGAATAAAATTTCGGTGGGTCAGCATGAGAACCCGCGCCTGTTCATCATCCAGATCAAGCGTGTCCTGAGCTGCCCAAAGCGCATCAATACGGGCAAAAAGCGCCTTGTTGCTATAAATTTCTGAACTGTGGGCGGATAATTTGGGGGAAAAATCACGCATAAGTGCTTCGCGCGCGGCGTTACTATCTGCGCCCGCGATGGTGTAAAACGTAGAAAGGACTTTATCCAATTGCTGCCCTGTGGACATCAGAGCCTCGATTGTATTGGCAAAACTGGGCGCGGCTGGGTTTTGCGCAACAGCAAGGGTTTCGTTAATGTCCTGCGTCAAAGCCTGCTCAAACGCCGACGCAAAATCATCATCTGAAATTCTGTCAAAAGGGGCGATTTGAAACGGTGTGTCCCAGTCGGTCAGTAAGGGGTTGGTCATAAAAATCTCCTTTGGGTCAATCTTTGTCTTTGCCCGCCCATTTTATGACGCCGAGCCTGAGTCAGCGCCGCAAACCGGGCAATCAGCGCGGCGCGGCGCTTTGAGCCGCCGGCTTTCTCCGTAAAGCGCATCATAAATCAGCAATTCGCCGCGCAGCGATGTGCCGGCCTTGGTGATCAGCTTCATCGCCTCTGCGGCCATCATCGCCCCGATCACCCCGGGCAAGGGTGCAAACACACCGGCCTCAGCGCAACTGGGCGCAAGCCCTTCGGCGGGCGCTTCGGGAAAGATGCATTGATAACATGGCCCATCGGTTTTTGGATCAAACACCGATAGCTGACCTTCCCACTGGCTCAGCGCGCCAGAGATCAGCGGAATGCCCAACGCCACTGCCGTACGGTTGGCCAGATAGCGCGTGTCGAAATTATCACTGCCATCCAGTACGATGTCATATTCGGCAAACAGATCTTTAGCGATCTCTTCGGTCAACCGCCGATGATAGGGTTTGACCGTCACAAACGGATTTTGCGCCTGCATGGCGGCCTGTGCAGAAAACACCTTGACCATTCCGATATCAGCATCGCGGTGGATCACTTGGCGCTGCAGATTTGCATTTTCCACTTCGTCATCATCAATCACGCCAATGGTCCCAACGCCTGCAGCCGCTAGATATTGCAATGCAGGCGCGCCCAGACCGCCGGCGCCAATCACTAGAACCTTTGCATTTTTGAGTTGCTTTTGCCCCGGACCGCCGATTTCACGCAGCATAATATGGCGTGCGTAGCGATTAAGCTCGGCGCTGGAAAAACTCTCTGGTGAGGAGTGCGGCTCTGAAGCCTCGCTTGCGTGGGTTCTTTTTTTAAGCGCCCCAAGACCACGGCGATACGCCACCACCAGCGCAATCAGCACAAGCAGCGTTGCCCACGGCACGATGCTCTCGCCAGTTGCCATCCGCAATGCGTGCCCGTTCGGCAATACAAGATGCATCAGCATGATGCCTGCATAAAGCCCCGTCAAAAGCCCAAGCCGCAGCGCTCGCGGCCATCCTATTTGGCGCCCACCAAACCAAATCAGCAGCGCCAAGATACCCAAAAAAATCATCACCCCTGCCCTGTTGAGCCAAAACCGCCAGCCCCTCGGTCGGTTTCGCTAAGGGCATCTGAAACCGCAAGGCCGGCTTGCGTCACGGGCGCGACCACCATTTGGGCAATGCGGTCGCCGTGGGCGATATGAAAATCCTGATCCGAGGTATTGATTAAAATTACCCCAACTGTGCCGCGATAGTCGCTATCAATCGTGCCTGGGGCGTTCAACAATGTGATCCCGTGTTTCAGCGCAAGCCCCGATCTTGGGCGCAATTGTACCTCATAGCCTTGGGGAATTTCCATTTGCAAACCAGTGGGCATCAACGCCCGCGCACCAGCGGCCAAAACCGCCCCCGCTTGTCTTTGATCCGATGGGAAATTTGCGCGCAAATCTGCACCGGCAGCGCCGGTTGTTTCATAGGAGGGCAAGGCCACAGAGGGGTCAGCAGCCTCTGACCAGCTGAGCTTTATTTCAACCATCATGCGTCCTTGTCAGATGCAAAGTGCTGCGCAATACGATCAGCCAGTTGGCCGGCCACCTGCGCTTTGCCCATACGGGGCCAATTTTCCGCACCGTCCGCCGTGATCAACGTAACCGCATTTTCCGACCCGCCCATAATGCCGGTCTCGGGCGAGACATCATTGGCAACGATCCAGTCACAGCCCTTGCGCGCGCGTTTCGCGGTGGCGTTGGCCTGCAGATCATCCGTTTCTGCGGCAAATCCGACAACAAGGTCGGGGCGCCCGGTTTCCAATTGGCTGACACTGGCCAAAATATCAGGATTTTCTGCAAATTCCAAAACCGGAAGTGTGCCGTTTTGCTTTTTAATTTTTGAAGTGCTGGCCGAAGCCACACGCCAATCTGCCACCGCAGCGGCAAAGACCGCAGCATCAGCTGGCAAGCCCGCCGCCACCGCATCGGCCATCTGCTGCGCGGTTTCCACCGCAACCAGCGTGGCACCCGAGGGCGCAGGCACCGCGGCAGGGCCAGTGATGAAAACCACTTCTGCGCCGCGGTCCATCAAAGCGCGGGCGATGGCGCTGCCCTGCGCGCCAGACGAGCGGTTGGCAATATAGCGCACCGGATCTATCGGCTCATGGGTTGGCCCCGATGTGACCAGTATTTTCTTTCCTGCAAGCGTGCGCTTTTGCTGGCGTGCCTCGATTGCTGCAACAATCTCCATCGGTTCGGCCATGCGCCCCGGACCAAATTCACCACAGGCCATATCGCCCTCATTGGGACCGACAAAGCTAACGCCGTCCGCCTTTAGGGTGTCAATATTTCGCTGAGTGGCCGCATGGGTCCACATGCGCACATTCATTGCCGGCGCAATGAGCACCGGCGTATCGGTTGCCAGCAGTAGTGTTGAGGCAAGATCATTGGCATGGCCGCCGGCCATTTTGGCCATCAAATCGGCGGTGGCCGGGGCCACAACGATCAAATCAGCACTGCGCGACAGCTCGATATGACCCATTTCCGCTTCAGATGTTAAATCAAACAGCGCGCTGTGTACTTTACTACCAGCAAGTGCAGACACAGCCATTGGCGTGACAAATTCTGATGCGGCAGCGGTCATCACAGGCGTCACGCTGGCCCCGCGCTCGCGCAAGCGGCGGATCAAATCGAGCGATTTATAGGCCGCAATACCGCCGCCGATAATCAATAAAATTCGGGTATTTTCCAGCATCATAGGCCTCGGATAGGATTTCCCAAGACTCTAGGCGCTCTGATGAGGCTCTGCAAGAGCGGCCGCCGCGCGCTCTTACAGAAAGTGATGCACCTCTTGAACATTTTTTTGCAGGAAATTACGCATTTTGCCAAAGGCCGCAGCTTCCAGTTGCCGCACGCGCTCTTTTGACAGACCCATTTCCTGACCCAATGATTCCAATGTCCTCGGCTTTTCGCGCAGCTTACGCTCACGGACAATAAACTGCTCGCGATCGTTCAGTGATGTCAGCGCATCGCTTAGCCACAGGCGTAGCTTGTCTGCATCATGGTCGGCTTCAAAGGTTTCCTCGGCTTGCTGGCTGTCGTCCTTTAAGGTTTCGATCCACTCTCTGCCTTCGTCCTCGGACGATTGAACAGCGTTTAAAGAAAAGTCTGATCCGGACAGCCGCCCATCCATCATTTCTACATCATGAAGTGGAACCCCCACTTCAGTTGCAATTTTCTGATAGAGTTGATGCTTATCCAGCTTTTCGCCCTCTTGTGCAGCTTCGCGCTCGATCTGCGCCTGCACCCGCCGCAGGTTGAAAAACAGCGACTTTTGGCTGCTGGTTGAACCCGTGCGCACCATGGACCAATTGCGCATTACATAGTCTTGAATGCCGGCTTTGATCCACCACACCGCGTAGGTCGAAAAGCGAACACCCCGATCAGGGTCGAATTTATCAGCGGCCTTCATCAGCCCCAGACCGGCCTCTTGGATCAGATCATTCATCGGCGCGCCGTACCGTTTGAACTTTGATGCCATTGAAATCGCAAGCCGCATATAAGCATTGATCAATCTATGCAGTGCTTGTTCATCACGATGATCGCGCCATGCATAAGCCAGTTGCAACTCAGTTTCCGCATCTAAAAGCTCGGCCTTCATTGCCCGACGTGAAAACAGTTTATCCGAAACGCCATCCAGAGCCATTGTTCAACCCTCTCTAACTCATCACCTGTGTTGTGTATTCATCATTGTGTTTTATGATAGAGTTACGCACAAGGACGCGAACTGGATCACTTCGGATATCAAAATGGGACAACAGATAGCTTTGGTGCTGGGTGGCGCCGCATCGGGAAAATCGCGTTGGGCAGAGGCCTATACAGCATCACTGGCATCAAAACTCATTTATGTAGCAACGGCGCAAGCCTATGATAGTGAAATGGAAAACAAGATTGCGGTGCATCAAGATGCCCGCTCTGATCGTTGGACAACCCACGAAGAGCCATTTAATGTAGCAGAGTTAATTACAACCCTGCCAGCCAAGCACGCGGTGCTGATTGATTGTGCCACGATGTGGCTTAGTAATCAGCTGCTGGCAGAAAAAAATCTGGATGACGCCTATGATGCATGGATCAGCGCAATGCCCGCCGCGGCCTCCCCCATTGTGATTGTCAGCAATGAGGTGGGCCATGGCATTGTGCCGCAAAATGCCTTGGGCCGGCAGTTTCGCGATGCCCAAGGGCAATTGAACCAGCGTTTGGCCGCCGCCGCAGATTTGGTTGTGATGGTCACAGCTGGTTTGCCTATGGTTTTAAAAGGCCAGCTTGCCGAGAGCCGCCTATGAGCAAACTACATTTGATACGCCATGGCCCAACCCATGCCAAAACCATGGTTGGGTGGTCCGATCTGCCTGCAGATTTGTCAGATCATGCGGCGCTTGCGCGCTTGCGATCGGCTCTGCACGGCGATGCGGTGATGGTGTCTTCGGATTTGATCCGCGCCAGCGCCACCGCCGATGCGGTGGGTTCCGGGCAGCTGCGCCTGCCGAACCAACCAGAGCTGCGCGAGATAAATTTCGGCGATTGGGAATTGAAAAGCTTTGATCAGATCAATGCCGATGATCCGGATCGGGTGTTTGAATATTTTGATGCCCCCGGAAAGATTGCGCCGCCAAACGGAGAAAACTGGCTTGAGTTTTCCGCAAGGATTAATGCCGCAGTGGACAGGCTGATGGCCGAGCATCAAGGCAAAGAGCTTATTATTGTAGTGCATTTCGGGGTGATCATCAGCCAGATTCAGCGCGCCGAAGGCGCAAGCCCAAAGCGCGCCCTGCGCCATGCGATAGATAATTTATCCCTGACCCAAATCAGCTTTGAGAACGGAACATGGGATATTCACAGGATCAATTATGCCGCTTAAGCCCAGCGCGGCCCATGCTTCATTCGTGCAAATTTAACCATTTTTAAATCATTTGGCCAAAAACTGATTTGGCCATGGCTATTATTTTATGATCACCCGCGCCCATACCGTGACCTTTGAAGGTATGGAGCCGCGCGAGGTGGATGTGGAATGTGCCATCAGCCCCGGCTTGCCGGGTTTTACCATTGTCGGATTGCCCGACAAAGCCGTCAGCGAAGCCCGCGAGCGTATTCGCGCTGTGCTCAATGATCTGTCTTTGGCTCTTCCGGCCAAAAAAATCACCATAAACCTCACCCCTGCGGATTTGCCCAAAACCGGATCCCATTTTGATCTTGCGATCGCGCTTGCGCTTTTGGCCGCGCTTGAAGTGGTGCCGCGCGATGCGGTCGGCGAAGCGATTGCCATCGGCGAGCTGTCTTTGGATGGCCGGCTCAATCCGGTGATCGGCGCGCTTCCTGCCGCGCTCAAGGCGGCCGAATTGGGAAAGGCGCTCTACTGCCCTGCAGCCTGCGGCGCCGAGGCCGCTTGGGTCGAAGCGGCCAAGGTGATCGCCGCGCCTAATCTTTTGCAAATGATCCACCATCTCAGCGGGCTGCGCCCGATTGAGCCGGCCCAGCCGGGCGAAATGACCTCTTTGCATTCAGGCCCCGATCTGCGCGAGGTCAAAGGCCAAGAGCGGGCCAAGCGCGCGCTTGAAATTGCGGCGGCAGGACGCCACCATCTGATGATGGTCGGCCCGCCCGGGTCCGGAAAATCAATGCTGGCGGCGCGGTTGCCCGGGATTTTGCCGCCCCTGTCGCCAGTGGAAGCGTTGGAAACCTCGATGGTCTATTCGCTGGCTGGCCTTACCCAAGAGGGCGGGATCAGCCGCCAAAGACCGTTTCGCGAACCGCATCATACTGCCTCAACCGCTGCCATCGTGGGCGGCGGGCGCAGTGCAAAGCCGGGGGAAATTTCGCTTGCGCACAACGGCGTTCTGTTCATGGATGAATTTCCCGAGTTTCCCAGCAACCTTTTGGAAACCCTGCGCCAGCCAATTGAAACCGGCAGCGTGATGATTGCGCGGGCCAATGCCCATGTAAAATATCCCTGCCGCTTTATGCTGATCGCTGCGGCCAATCCTTGCAAATGTGGCCATCTCAGCGATCCGAACCGCGCTTGTGGGCGCGCCCCGATTTGCGGGGCAGATTATCTTGGGCGGATTTCCGGACCGCTCATGGACCGCTTTGATTTGCGGCTTGATGTGCCGCCGGTGTCGTTTCACGATCTTGATCTGCCCGCCAGTGGAGATAGCTCAGCCGTGGTGGCCGCGCGCGTGAATGCGGCGCGGGCGCGGCAAACCAAAAGGTACGAAACCCATGCAATGATCCGCACCAATGCTGATGCCGGCGGCGAGGCTTTGGATGCAGCGCTTCAACTTGCGCCGGATGCACAGCAGCTTTTGCGCACCGTCGCCGAGCGGTTTCAACTGTCTGCGCGCGGCTATCATCGGGTGCGCCGGGTGGCGCGCACAATCGCCGATCTGGCGGCCAGCGATCAGGTCTGCAAATCGCATCTGGCCGAAGCTGTCAGCTATCGCCTTGGGCCACAAGGCGAGCCGCAATCCAACCAGAAATCTGCGCCAAAGTGGCATCAGCCTCGGGCAGAAGGCCCTGACATAGGGGCCAGACATGCGGCAAACCTTGCGCGACGTCACAGCTGACGTCGACACCGCATTGGCGCAATCTTTCAGCCATTCGCAGGGTATCATCCAACAAAATCTCGCTGTCTCCTACAGTGAGGTAGACCGGCGGCGCGCCGGTAAAATCGCCAAACAGCGGCGAGGCGCGCGGGTCTGTTGCATCGTTTTCCCCAAGGTACATCCCAACCAACTCACTTGCCCTTTCAGCCGGAAGCAGCACTTCTTTTTCCGCATTAAAAGCCCAGCTTTTCCCCGAAAATGTCAGATCGGTTAAGGGGGAAAGGCAAAACACTCCAGCTGGCAAAGGCTGCCCGTCAGCGATCAGCACATGCAGCAAGGCAAGGGCTAAACCGCCGCCGGCACTGTCGCCGCCAAGGATGATTTGATCGGCGCTATAGCCCTGCTCAAAAAGGTCTTGATAGGCAGCCAGCGCGTCATCTAATCCGGCCGGAAACGGATGTTCGGGCGCCAGCCGGTAACGCGGCAGACAGGCCATGGCTCCGCTCAGTTGAGCAAGCTTGGCCAACATTGCGCCATGCGTTTCGGGCGAGCCAAATATAAATGCGCCGCCGTGCAGATAAAGAATGACTGAATTGGCATTAGGGTTTTCTGGGGTGATCCAAAGCGCTTTTCTTGGGCCGGATGGCGCGGCAAAACTGCGCCTCGTAAATGTCACACCGCGCGGCGGCCGAAACCAAAACCGCGCCATCTTTTCAAACCTTTCGCGCAAGTCCAGCGGATTGGCCCGGCGCAAATAGGGTTTTTCAGACCACCGCAGCGCTAGGTTTAAAATCGGCCGCCGCAGGGACATCTTAGGCCCTTTTGCTTTCGATCGCCTGCCAGATCTTTTCCGCCACATTGATCCCGTCAAAGCGCTCAAGCTCTTGTATCCCTGTAGGCGATGTGACGTTGATCTCGGTCAGATATTCACCGATCACATCAATGCCGACAAAAATCTGCCCCTTTTCGCGCAGCAGCGGGCCAATGGCGCGGCAAATTTCATGATCGCGCGCGCTCAGCTCAATCTTTTCCGGCCGCCCGCCCACATGCATGTTTGAGCGGGTTTCCCCGGCCGCCGG
>ERZ1049444.449-NODE-449-length-39524-cov-5.595455_pt1 | contig 39524 bp, 27 predicted proteins | sample MGYA00383101_ERZ1049444 | MGnify/ENA primary metagenome ERZ1049444 (study PRJEB29581, sample SAMEA5548371) | metagenome | biome: marine; feature: coastal; material: water | depth 50 m | study: Short-term variability in the microbial, nano- and picoplankton... | reverse complement strand
ACCTGTCACTGAGGAATCGATTGGGAAGTCTTCGTCCCATTCTTCTTGTTGAAGATTAACAAATGTGTGCTCGATTGTGAGAGGGGTAGCCGATATGTCTTCATTCGGTTCTCCTCGAAGAGATTCCATGTACTCTCTGCCCTGGAGCAAGCCCAAGCAGCCAGATGATGAGACAAGCAGCATTGTCAACGCGACGAAGGCGGTGAGTATCCGATGCTGCATAGACAACCCCAGCATACACAAGAATATGAAAAGTGCGCCGAAAAGGGAAGTCTTCAAACATGAGATTCTTGTCACACACGTTGCCTGAATGAAGCGAAATCAGACCGAGCGAAAGCGATGACGAACCCTATGAGTGCTGACAGGCGTTATTCTCAACCTAAATTATTGATCATTCGAACTTTGCACCACATGTTGGGCATTCGTTAGCATCAACTGCAATGACAGCGCCACAGGCGCCACAATCTGCAGTCTCCTTAGCTGGTTCTGCCTTTCGACGAGGGCGTCGACGAGGCTTTGCCTCTTTCTTTGGTTCATCTGATTCTGTCGATAGCGGTTTAGAATCATCTTCGACTGAGAAATTATGGGAAGCCTCTGTAATCTCATTTCCTGCAAGTGAACTGTCTGTAAGGCCCATGCCGACAACAACCTTGTCTCCTGGCAGGACGCCCTCTTCACCTGTGAGTTCAAACAAGTCCTCTCTGATGTCAGCATCACTAGCTGAGAGTGTATTCCAAGCATCCCCATCTTTGTCGGTTCCGTCATCCTTGAGACTCTTCATGGAGTCTTTCGTCGGCAAGAATGCATCCAAGTCATGACCTTCGAATGCTTCCTTTGCTGTCTTTAGAGTCGTAACAACTTGGTTCTCCATCTCTTCAATTTCTTCATCAGTCATATCTTCCATCGAGATTTCATCAGCATATCTTCGGTCGTATGCAGCAGTAACTTCTTCTTCAGCCGCAACAACATTCTCATCCCATTCATCTTCAAGATTATCTTCATCATAACCAAATTCTTTGACTGCAGAAGCGAAATCTTCGGTTCCACTGACAATTTCATTCTCGTCCACTTCAGGCAGTGAAACAAGTTTCTTGTCTTCTGGTACTTCTCGAACACGACGCTCGCGTTGCTCAAAGTATGAACTCACATCTTGCTCTGTTCCACAGTATGGACAATTTTCCATGAGATCGGGTACGGACTCGCCACAGGCATTACATTCGTGGAATTGAGAACGGGCCTTTCGAAGGTTGAAGGAACAATGAGGACAACGGTTTTCATCGCCTTCAAGTTCACCATCACAAGATGGACAATAATTGTAAATATCCCGTTCTACTTCGTCTTCTCTATCTCTTGTTAACAGAACTGCGCCAACAAGTAATGCAATGAGAACAAGCGCCCCAATGAACATTAGAATCGCTGTTCCTGCCCCGCTATTCTCTTCGTTTACACTGCTTCCGCCATCAACAAAGGCTGTCGAGTATGAACGTTCAAAGGTTGAAGTCATCGTGGATGAAGGAGAGTGAACTAGTTGGACAGTGGTCATCTTACCTGAAGCTTTGAATGTGCATGAAACCTCTTCACGGTCTCCTGGATTTTCGATAACGATTTCAGATACTGACCATGTGGTCTGGCTGTTCTTACACGTAATAGTGACATCACCTGACCCTCGAATTGATTTCATAGAAATATTGAGCGTATATTCTTCGCCTGATAAAAGTGGGAATGTGGCAATCTCGCCATCCTTATCGACCAGTGATCGAGAGTCTTCATCCCATTTAAGCTGCAAATTAGCCTCCACCAAGACAGAACCTATTGCGCGACTATTTGTTGGGTTTCTATCGTATGAATTAGCAGATGGTTGCCATTGAACATCTAATTCAGCGGTATGTGCTCCCAATGAGGTCGCCAAAGATACAGTGTAGGTGTAGCTGCTTCCTGATTGCAAAGGGATACGCCCAGACTCGAAGGATTGGCCTTCCCAGGTATAAAGGAAGGTCCCATTAACGGAAATATCGCCAGTATTGGTCGCAGTCATTGACCAGTCAACCGGAAGACCGGCCGACACTGAAGTCAAATTAGGTAAGGCAAGAGGGTCGACGTAAACGTCAGGTATTTCTGAAAGCGTGAAGGTTGTAACGTGTTCGTCATTTCCGGTACTTTCTTGCACAAATCCACCTGTTTGGAACGGATCAATTCGAGCAGCGAGTGTATATTGACCATTACTCAAACCTGCAATGTTCGCACTTTCAATCGTAGTCGCCCATGCGTGTTGGGAAAATCCTGTTCCAAATACGCTCACTGAGAACGGTTGAAGGGAGCGAACAATGGATGCGCCGTCTCGTAATTCGATGACCATTGGAACGTCAATTGTACCTTCGCCCGATTCCCTAGCAATCGTACCTGAGACAGCCCATGGGCCAATTAGTGAGCCATCTGTTGCTGAGATAAGTATCTCGCCAACGTGTGACAGATCCATCCTAGGTTCGATAACAAATGAAACCGTTTCGTCTTTACCTTGTTCAGTTGATTCAAGAATTTCATCACGAGCATCTGGAGTCAGAATAAGATCGTAAGAGCCAGTAACAGGTGCAGTGAAAGTCGTGTTGACCCATGTGTATTCGCTGGCATTGATTGCTGGAGTTTGAAGTTCCACGTCTGCGATTGATCCGGGATAGTTAATGCCTAGATACGATGCTTGTGCGTCAACCGATCCGATATTCGTAACCTTTGTACTCAACGAAATGAGATCACCTGAATGAATATCTGTATCAGGAGAAAGTATTGTTTCGGTAACTCTCAGATTCGGTAGTCCTTGGACGATAAATGAATGGTAAAACTCAACTTCAGTCTGTCCATTGTAGGAATATGTTACCCACAGTTTATTTTCACCCTCAACAAGATTGTCCCATTGCGCAGTAACGGTTTCGAAATCGTTTGCATCGATATTGACAGTGCTTGTAATCAGACGATTACTCGTGGAGATACCGTTTTTGAAGAATGAATATTCCACGTCAAAAGCAGTTTGGGAATTTGTATTCGAAAGCGTCAATGAACCTGTAATTGAACCGCCAGCTGTAGGGCTCGCAGGCATAATACTGAGGGTTGAATCCGACGCTTCAATACCGCCGCTGTCATATGAACTAACAGAGGTTGGAGCCAATGAAGTCATCATCAGCAATACACAGAAGACTACATACGCCCTTCTTGCCATGCTTTTCCCACGACATGCAAAGCACTTGAACCCATCTCATAAGAAGCCAAAAAGTTGACAAAAAACCTCCTGCAAGAAGGGGAGATTTGAAGGGTGGTCGCATCTGTAAGAAAAGCATGGGAGGCAGAGCGGTTGCAGTCGGCATCATTTCCCTCCTGCTCATTTCCATATTCCCGCTTGATTTCAACAACCAAGTGTATCTCGAAGAAGAGCCTGTAGTACAGTCATCCTCAGCAGTAACTATTGCATTCTCAAACGGTCCAGTTCAATCTGAATCTGTTACAGGTTTGAAAACAGTCACGCTAAGTATTTCGGGCACAGGAACGATCGATTCAATCTTGGTTGAAATCGCACCGCAAGGAAATGTCTATTCCACACTTACCAATCTCACAGGCTCTCCTTGGTTGTTCAATTTTGATTCAACGTCAGTTGCCAACGGCACGTATACAATGCGTGCGACTGGTTGGGACACCGATGTTGACGACTCTACGATTACCACAACTGGAGAGTTTACAATTGATAATCACGTACCAGAGATTACGGCATTCACAGTTCTATCACCAGATATTGGGACTGGGGCAAGTAGTACCGATAGAGCATGGTTCAGCATCGCTGAGACTGGTACCTTAGAATTCAGATATGGCGTCTCCGACGATGATTTCGACCGAGCGACTCTACAGAACGTTCCAGGACCAGGTTCACCATCAACGGATGGCCCAACTAGCCTTTCATACGGCTGGGATTGGTCAAGTGGGAGTTTTTCCGAGGGAACGTGGAATCCTCGAATTACTGTTTACGACGATTCTGGATTGAGTAACACGTCGACACTCTTCATAGGAATCGATCGAACCGGACCAACCATGTCTTCGATTACAGCCGGAAGCGGTTCAACATGGCAATCATCCACAAGTGTGGAACTTTCAGGTATTTTGGATGGTGCGAATGATGGAACAGGATCTGGAGTCGATATTGTTGAATTGAAAATCGATTCTAGCACATGGGAAACCATTGCTACGAATACGCATACAATTACACTCGATGAAGGAAATCATACGCTTGAATTGCGAGCAACTGACATGGTCGGTAATGTCGGAAATACAATCACTTCAACTGTACAAGTTGATACCACGATTCCTGAGATGGTCGGTTGGACTGTTGACCCACTTACCACCGATCTAGTCGGTCAAGCAAACATTTCCTTCGCAGCCTTTGATTTACTCTCAGGCATCGATGAAAGTGAGATTTCCTTGCAGTACGGATTCGATCTAAACGGTGTGGGTTTGACGCCAGATCTTTCTGGTCAATGGCTCGAAGTACCTGGAACTGGCCTCGATCGCGACCTTGCACTCGCCAATTGGGCAACAAAATCGCGCCAATATCTGATGCTAAGAGCGACTATTGTGGATGAGGCTGGAAACAGCGAAACAACAGAACCTAGTGCATTCCAAGTTATGCCAGGACTCGACCTCTACTGGAACGTAACTGAAACTGACGTGGACCGACTTGTTGTACGACCTGGTGAGACTTATGGGAACATCACAATTTCAGGAGAACTTCGATCAAACAAAATCTATCCAGGTTCTGTTGCTGTTAGTTTAGAATCTGCTCCTGCCGACCGTAGTGCAACTACAGAATGGACTGTTATGCAAATCCAAACGCTTCCTGCAGGTTCCCTCGGCTCAGGTGTTGTTTCACTTACATGGAATTATACCGTTCCGAATTCAGGCCAATATGACCTACGCGTCCGAATTGATCCTTCGAACCTCATCGATGAAAACAGTGAGATAAACAACGACCATTACATGGTCGTAACAGGTGCTGACATCTCATCTCCTGGCCTTGTTCCATCGTTCGCTCCAACCATGTTTGCACTCCTTTGTGCAGGCTTTGTCGTAACTTGGCTTCAACAGCGGGATTGAAAAACATCGGTTGGTGGGTGGTAACTATGCGACAAGGGCTTCCACGTATTCCAAAGGACAGAATTGCTGTCCTCATCGGTTCAAAAGGTACGACTGCAAAGTCGCTACGCAATGCTTCTGGATCTAAAGAATTCCATATTGATTCCGAGACAGGCGATGTCGAAGTTGTCTGGGGAGAACCTGGTTCCTATGACCCAATTAAGGCTCTAAAGTTCCCAGATGTCATCAAGGCAATCGGAAGAGGAATGGCTCCTAAGGCAGCGATCCGATTACTTGAAGATGAGAATTTCTTTGAAATGGTTGATTTGAAAGATTTCGTAGGTAAGCGTTCTCATCAACAACGAAGAATACGTGCAAGAATCATTGGGAGCCAAGGTAAGGTTCGTCGTTTGATTGAAAACTTGACGGATGTTGAAATCACCATTTACAAATCCACTGTTGTGCTCGTTGGTGATGCTGAAAGAATCGGACTTGCTCGACAAGCCGTTGAGATGATCGCAGGCGGTTCAGAGCACGGAACTGTTCTTTCATTCCTTGAGCGCCGTCGAAAGCGCATGAAATTCGATAACCGCTCCTTGGACTCTATTGTGGCCAAGGAGTCGAAGGAAGAAACCTCTACTGGATTCGATGGACTTGTACCAGGATTGGCTGATGTTAGTGAACGAAGAGGCCGTAAACTCCGAGCAAGTCAGGTTGATCCTGAGGATGAGGAAGCCGTCGAAGATATGATGGAAATGGCTGACGATGAACACATTGTTTGGGAAGAAGAGTGATTTATTCTTCTTCCATTCGGTGAACGTGTGATAAGTCCATTTCCAAGACATCGTACATTGCATCTGCTAGTGTGATGTCAATACCATTCTTGTTCGCCCATTCAACCAAACGAGTTACATCTCGGACCAAGAATTCCTTTGATTTAGGATGATGTTGGACGACACCTTGGCCAACATCGATGACGATTGGCCCATCGTTATGCCACAAGATGTTGTACGGGGAAAAGTCTCCATGAACTAAGTCGGCTTTCTGCCAAGAGACTGCCAAGAACTCCAGCATTTCATCAAACACTGGTTGAGGGTCTTCGATGCGAACATCTCGTAATTTAGGAGATGGTTGTGTTTCACTACCGAGATATTCCATGACAAGAACATTCTTTTGAACGGCAATAGGACGAGGAACTGGTAATCCCCAGCGGTGCAAACGGGTCAAATTACGATGCTCTTTTCTCACCCAAATATCGACAAGATCTCGATGCCGTCGACGGAGTCCTCCGAAACGAGGGTCTCCCTCAATATACTGCATTAGATTCTTGAACACTGCATTTGAGGTATGGAAAATTTTCACTGCAACCGATTGACCATCATGATCTGTTCCGTGGAAAACGTGAGCTTCTTTACCTCGGGCAATTGGGAAATCCAATGTGTCGAGTATTCCCGAATTCATCATTTTGTAAAGTGACATTAGAGTGAGTCTGTCAAAGACTTGGTCGAAGGTTCTTCTATCGACCCAATCGTAGGAACCAGTGCCCATAGCGCCTTGAATTCTATTTTCGATTTTCTTGAACATACGCTTGTTGCGCTCATCTTTCATCCAATTGAATGAACTGTTTTTACCTGCTAAGTCTTCAACAAACTTTGAGGTATGTTGCTCATCGAAATCAGCATCGGCTTGGTCATCCAAAGACATTGGACGTTTGTTCTGTTTTTTGCGGGTTTTACGACGTTGCCGAGTACGCTCACTCAGTTCATCCCAATCATCATTTGAACGAGACATAGTACACCCTTCCTGTAATGGGTTTGTTGGGGGGGGACATCAATGCTCCGATGATTAAGCAAACAATGCGTCGATATCATCATCGTCATCGTCGTCATCATCAAGCGGTTCTGGTTCAACTGATTCTGCTGGTGCTTCAACCACTGCTGGCTCTTCGACAACTTCTTCCACTGAATCATCGCTTCCGAACAAGTCGTCATCATCGTCATCGTCGTCATCACCAAACAAATCATCACCGTCATCGTCTTCTTCAACGACCTCAGGTGCATCAGAGATACCGAATAAGTCATCGTCATCATCATCATCATCAGCACGATCGTTCATACCAAACATGTCAACAACTTCTGGAAGCACTTGCTTTCTTGACAAATACATAGCTTGAGTCTTTGTGTAACGATGCTTTACATCCGCTTTTGAATCTTGGAAATCCCATGGCCAGACAATGATGAGGTCGCCTTCACGAACCCATTGTCGACGACGCATTTTACCAGGAATACGAGCCATACGAGTTTCTCCATCAGCACAGAGAACGGTTACACGGCGACCGCCGAGAATCTCTTCAGCAAGAGCAAACATTTCGCCCTTGAATCCAAACTCTCCTCGCTTCTTACCGCCGTTTGGAAGTTTAACACGAATCTTTCCTGAGGAGCCCTCTGGATTTTCAAGACGTGCAAGTTCTTCTACGTCCACTTTTTCTTCATGACGTCGTCCCATTGAGGCTCACCATGTAAACGGAGAGGCCAACCCCTCTTGAAGGCACCCTCTTCAACCGAGGGATTGGGCTGCGTCACGGCAGAGTTCAATTAACTCGCCACCGACTAGCCCAAAGGCGACTGTTCCTATTGCACAGATAGCGATTGCAAGTCGAATTGAAACACCTGAAGCAAGAGGACCTTGACGGCCTTCTTCTGGTTCATGGAAGTACATGACAACGCCGATACGCAGATAATAGAACATCGAGATTGCGCTGTTGAGAACCATAAGGAGTGCTAGCCACCAAACCCAGTGAGCATCCATCAATGAATCGAGTGAACCAGATCCTGTAGCAACCTCAACTATTCCCATAATGACCAAGAGTTTCGAAAGGAATCCAGCCATTGGCGGAACACCTGCAAGAGAGATCATGAACAGGAACATAGCAACTGCGAGCAATGGTTCTCGCTTTCCAAGTCCAGAAAGTGAAGACAAACGAGATGCGCCCCCTTCCATTTCAAGGAGACCCAATACAAGGAAGGCTCCAAGTTTGAAGAAGACAAGAACGACCATGTGGAAGAGAAGTGCTGCAACGACAACGTCCTTCGCATCTCCTGCGTTTTCGACCAAGCCCCAATTCCATGCTCCAATCGCAGTTAGTGCTGCAAGCATGTAGCCAGCATGGGCGACAGAAGAGTAAGCGAGCATACGCTTCGGGTTTTCGCTACCTAGAGCGGCGATATTACCCCATGTCATTGTTACTGCAGCCATTACACCGAGTAAGCCAATCCAAATTGCAGATTCATCTTCTGCAGCAGCATCAGGGATGGTAATCAACAAGAGAACACGCATGAGTCCGAGCATTCCCATTGCTTTACTTGCTGTTGCTAGAACACCAGCAACTGGACTGTTGGCTCCAGAATACGCATCAGGAGCGGCGAAATGGAATGGTGCTGCACTGATCTTGAATGCAAATCCAACAAGAACGAATCCAAGTGCCATCATACTCAGCGAGTTTGCTCCATCAGCAGCCCACTTGGCAGCAAGAGCATCGAATTGCAAAGAACCAGCCCAGAGGTACAACATGCTGAGACCATAGAGACCTACCGCAGAAGCAACTGAACCGACGATGAAGTATTTTGCACCACCTTCAGAACCTGCTCGTGTTTCCTTGTGGAAGGCAACAAGAACGTAGGTGGAGAACGAAGCCAGTTCAAGCCCAATAAAAAGAACAAACATGTTCTGAGCAAGGGCAACAACGCTCATTCCAAGTGCTGATGTGAGCATAAGAATGTAGAAATCTGCTTGTCGTCGATTGTTGAACAACACATCGATGTCATCGCTCTTCATCGAACCAGTTGGAAGTCTGTCAAGTGATGCGAGAGCTGCGAGGAGAAGTGCTGCGAAGAAAATCGCCTCAAATATTCTAGAAAAGAAATTCACTGTGAAGATCTCGTGACCGCTTTCAGACATACGAATGACCTCAGGAATGGCATTTACCCGAGCGCCGGCCTCATTTGTTTCAAGAAGATACCATAGGACTTGAATCAGCGCAAGCAACATGGTAACGACTGCTATGAGTCCTGGCAAACGTGGGGATGAGATTGCCTTGTAGCGAGTACCGCCAAGGAACCAAGGAAGTTGAATCTGAGTTCCAGGAATACGGAATTTCCCATTTCCAAGATTTGGAACGATCATGATCAGAAGAAGACCTACAAAGACCGTAAGTTCAGGCCCGAGCGTTTGGAGCATATTCATGTCAAATGTATTCGCACTCATTTCAAACACCAAACCCTAGGAATTTCATGGCATTTATCGTCCATTCGCTCATCATATCAAGGAAAATCCATGGCATAATTCCGAAGAGGATTGTAAATCCTGCGAGAAGAAGCATTGCTAATTTCTCTGAATTATCAATATCTGGAACTGGTTCACCATGCAGACTTTCTGGAGGTTGAGTCTCATCTCCACCTTCGAAGATGGTTCGTTGCATCGACCAGAGGTAGTATGCTGCAGTAAGCGCAAGAACAAGACCTGGCAGAAGAATCCACCAGCCATAGGCATGCCAGTAGGCAACCATGAGCATCAATTCAGCAACGAATCCAGCAAGGAGTGGAAGACCAAGAGAAGCCATCCATCCAAACATCATGCTCGTTGCAAGCCAAGGGGAATGTTTTGCCATTCCACGCATTGCACCAATCTCCATGCTGTGATAGTGATGCTTGAATGCACCACAAACTGCGAAGAGCATTGGGCTGATGATTCCGTGAGCGAACATCATGAAGAGAGCTGCTGCCCATCCAAGAGGTTGCATACTTGCAATACCGAGAAGGATGATACCCATGTGTGAAACAGAAGAATAAGCTACCATCTTCTTGAGATTGGTTTGTCCCAGACAAACGATTGCTCCCCATACAAGAGAGATCAAACCGATCAACATGATGATGTATCTGAATTCTTCAAGTGCGTGTGGGAAGAGAGAGATTGGAAGTCTGAACATTCCGTAAGCACCCATCTTCAGCATAACACCAGCAAGCAGCATTGAACCACCTGTAGGCGCTTGTACGTGAGCATCGGGCAGCCAAGTGTGGAATGGTGCAGCAGGGAGTTTCACAAGGAATCCAAGCATGAGCATAATGAAGAGTGCTTTCTGAACTTCCAGTCCAAGCCAGACACCGTTACCGTTTGCTCCATTTGCTTCTGTAACCATATCTACCATCGAGAAGGTCTGTGTATCCATAAGGAAATACATGGTGAACAAACCAAGGAGCATGACAACAGATGCTGTAAACGTGTAAAGGAAGAACTTCTGAGCAGCATACTTTCTGTCCTTTCCACCCCATTTGAGGATAAGGAAGAACATTGGAATCAATGTCAATTCCCAGAACACGTAGAACATGAACATGTCAAGTGCGACAAAGACACCGATAAGTGCACCACCCATCATGAGAATGAGCGGGAAGTAGGTTGCTCCTGCCTTTTCGTTCCATGTTGCGATGATCGTAATTGGTAAGAGAAGTGTAGTAAGCCAAACCATTGGGAAGGACAGCCCGTCGACACCGACACTCCAATTGATTCCAAGTGGTTCAATCCAGACATACGATTCTTTGAATTCAAAATTATTGAAGGCGATACCCTTCCAGTTAACATTACCAATTTCTTTTAAGAACATGAGTGTTGTTATGGCAAACATTGCTAATGTAATTCCAAGACTTGCCATTCGAATAGATGAGTCAAACTTTCTTCGGGACTCTGCTGAAAGACGAGAAGTCAAAATCAGAAGGAAGATGCTTGCCATAATTGGCAAGACGACCAAGAGTGAGAGGTAATCCATCTTCAAATCATCACCTCCAACATTGCATAGATGACAAGGACACCTAATGCCGCCATCATGATGTAATCACGAGCAGAACCTGTTGTAAGTTTACGAACACTGAGTGAAATCTTCTGAGATGAACGTTCGATGGTCTTGATCGTTCCATCGATGACCTTGCGATCGAAGGTTGCACAGAGAACTGCAAATCCAGCAACGAGTTTGAGCATTGCAGTATCATACCACTTGTCGAAGTAGAGTCGTTCCTTGAGGGCGACTGAAAGGCCTGATTCAGCCCAAGCGCTGTTGTCGAAACCACGCTTCTTGTTTACTCGAGCAGAGAGATTGATGATTGGTTGCATCCATCCCTTGGCTTTCTCGCCTTCTTTGAGCGCTCCACCATACAATGCCATAGCAACTCCGGGGCCAACAATAGCTCCTATGAAGATGGCAACATAGGTCAGAACGAAGTAGAACGCATCGTGATTGAGGAAGACGTGTTCGAATTCGTAGAGAAGACCGTCAATCAGTCCCTTGTCGCTAAAGAATGCATAGCCGCTATCACTTGACCAATGCGTAAACATCATTCCCGCAAGAATAACGCTTGAGAGTGTAACGAACGTCAATGTAACCAAAGGAATAGGAATCCATGGTGTTTGTTCATGAACGTGTTCTGCAACTTCTGTCTTTGGTTTTCCCGCAAAGGTCTTGAGCCACATTCTCGACATATAGAAACCAGTCATTGCTGCCCCAAGTAGGACACAGAAAGCAGGTAGGAAGAATCGTGGATCTTCAAGAGCAACTCTCCAAGCGTTTGCAATGATGCCTTCCTTGGACCAGAATCCACCAATCAATGGCAGACCCATAATTGAGGCTGAACCTACGAGCATTGCTGTGGCAGTAATTGGCATCTTGGATGCAAGACCGCCCATGTTGGACATCGATTGAGCATCGAACTCATCGTCGTCATCGTCATGATGGTCGTCTCCATGGTCGTCATGGTGATGGACGTCGTGATGTGCATGATGCATTTCGTGAATAACTGAACCACTTGCCATGAACAGCATTCCTTTTGCCATTGCGTGGTTAAAGAGATGGAACAGGGCAGCTCCAAAGGCGACGATTGCATACTTTTCCATTCCCGGCGTGTTTGCAAGCCAGAGTGCTGCACCAAGCCCAGTGAAGATGTATGCAAGTTGACTCATCGTAGAATACGCGAGTACTTTCTTCAAATCATCTTGAACAAAGGCAATTGCAGCAGCCATGACGGCGGTAATACCTCCGATTGCTGCGATAATGAAGGCAAGATCAACCAGTTCTCCAGCCATTGCAGGAGCACCGAAGAATGGGAACATACGAGCAACGAGATACAATCCTGCGTTGACCATTGTTGCTGCGTGAATAAGAGCGGAAACTGGTGTTGGCCCTTCCATAGCGTCTGGAAGCCAAACGTGGAGGGGGAATTGAGCAGATTTACCGACTGCACCAATGAACATCATTCCAAGCGCCATTTGTAATTCGCCTGCATCAACTGCTGCGATGTTATCGGGGTTGAAGACAACTGAGTAGTCGAGGGAACCAAACATATTCCAAAGCATGACCAATCCAATGACGAGGAAAACGTCACCAACACGAGTTGTAAGGAATGCTTTCTTTGCAGCATATGCTGCACTTGGGCGTTCGTAATAGAATCCAATGAGGAGATAGGAACAGAGACCCATTAATTCCCAGAAGATGAACAACCAAAGGAATGAATCAGCAAGAACCATTCCGAGCATACCTGAACAGAAGAGAACGAATTCAGCATAGAATCGATGGTTTCTGTTATCGTTTACTGGGTCAGTATTCATGTATCCAATACTGAAGATGTTGATGAGCATACAGAGGAAAGATGCTACGAAGAGGAGCATCACTGTAACGTGATCAATGTAAATTCCAACACCGAAGACTTTCTCCTCGATGGTCATGCCATCTGCGCCAATCCATCCGAAACTGAGCCAATCTCCAATGTAATAGGATCCTGTTCCACTTCCAATAAATTCAACAATAAGAATCAATGAAAGAATGAAACTTGCAACCATAATTGGTAGAGCGATAAGCCCCCCTTCTTTTGCTGATTTCACCCAGGTCTCGTTTCCGTTGAACAAACGTCCGAGGAAGAGGATGACTGGGAATGCCAGCATCGGTAAAAGAACGATGAAGATAGCATATTCCGTGAAGGAAGAAGTGATTTCTGGTATATCTGTTGTTGTTCCCATAAGATCACCTCAGTGTTTCAATAAGTTGACATCGTCAAGAGAGATGGATTCGTGTTGACCATACATTGCAAGGAAGATTGCAAGACCGATTGCAACCTCAGAGGCTGCAATGGCGATTGCGAAGATGGCGTAAACCCATCCTGTAGCATCTCCATGCTGAATGGCCGCTGCAACGAATTGCAGGTTGGCTGCGTTAAGTATCAATTCAAGACACATCAGAACGACGATGGCGTTCTTGCGAGTGAAAGCGCCCCATAGTCCAATCGTGAATAACAAAGCGGAAAGTACGCTTACCCATGCTGGATCAATCATACGTCTTCACCTCTCTGTTCCCATTCAAGATTTTCACGACGTTCATCACGAACGAGGTAAGCAGCACCCATCATAGCCATTGCCATGAGGATACCAAGAATCAAGAGAGGGAGTGCCCAATCATCGAGCATTGTGTTCGCGAGATCATTTGTTGTAATCTCTTTCGAAGGTTCAGAATCCCAAACGGTGGAAGTTCCCAAAACTGAAATCATTGCACCGGCTAGAAGAATCAGTCCAACTCGAGTTAGTGTTGACATTAATCTCATTCGAAATCCTCCTCCTGTATTTGGCGTCGAGTCAGCATAATACCGAACAGCACCACCAATCCTACACTCGCGAGATAGACGAGAATCTGAATCGCTGCAAGGAATTCAGCACCCATAAGGATGAAGATTCCTGAAATGGCCATGAAACAGAAGATCAGAGAGAGCATGGAGTGAGCAACACGTTGTGCGTAAATGAGCCCCAATGCACCGAGAATGGTGATTGTTGCAAAAATGAAGAAAATCACGGTTTCGGTTGCTGAGGCGACATCCATCTCAAGCACCTTCCTCTGCGGCCTTTGCAGCCTTAGCTGCCTTCTTCGCACGCTTATCTCGTTCTTTTGTTGCACGCTTTGCAAGTTCTCCATCAACCGCTTCTTGATGAACGGAAGGAAGAACACGAGTTCTGCTTGCATCAAACCAAAGGTCTTGTCGAGAGAATCCTGACATACCATCGTATTCATTGGTCATGAAGAAAGAAGTGAAGCCACATGCTTCCATGCAAAGACCGCAGAACATACAGCGTCCAATGTCAATACGTCCAGATACAATTTGATTGTCTGCAGTACGTAGTTCAGATTGTTCAAGCATTTCTTCTTGACCTGAGTCATTCCAACGTACAGTCGCAGTATCGCCACTTAGATCCAAGACTTGTCCGAAGCGCCATTCTGCGGGAGGTGCGGTGTGAGCCGTGATGAGATCGAATGTTTCCAATTCTTCCACAACTTCTTCACGGAACTTAGCAGCATAGCCGCCAACTTCCAATTCAGCACCGTAGCCCTCGTATTCGCCTTCTGCGTTATCAAGAACGTCAACACGGAGTTCTGTTGTCATGTGAAGACAGTCGTTTGGACAGATGTTTACACACATCTTACATGCTGTACAGGTTTCCCAAATGACACCAATACGGCCATTGTAATTACCAGGAACGAAGAGCCAAGGCTCCATGTCCTCAAGGCGTTCGTACGGGTACTGAACGGTTTGAGGCTTCCAAAGTGTTGGGAAGAGATCAGATGTTACTCGGTCAGGAGCGAACTCTTGATTGGTGATGTCGTTGTATTGTGAACGACTCTTTGCACGTTGTGCGCTCGCCTCATCCAAGAATTCGGGATGGGTTGTATTGTGGTAACCCATACCCAATCGCTTTGGGAACAGTTTACCCATGAGAGGGAATGTTCTCAATGCAGTAATCAGAGTAATCTTAAACGGATACCAGAAGAGATTTCGGAAGTTCGGTTTTGCTTGAGGGTGTGTTGGCATATTCAATCACCTCAGTCCTGCCCAGGAGTATGGGTACCAGCGGGCTGCACTGTCTGAACGTGATACATACGTTCTTCGCGTTCATTCTTGCCCGTATCATTGAGCAATAGGAAGAAGATAGACAACCAAAGGATTGTGGTCAGTGCTGGGATAAGGAATGGGATTCCAAAGGCTTCCCAAGCAGTTCCACCTGCAACGGTATCCGACATTCCACCAACATCGAAGAGGTACAATCGGTACAATGCTGCGAGTACAACTTGCAAGACTGCAAGTGGGAGAAGCATTCTCCATCCGAATTCGAGGATTTGGTCAGTACGAATACGTGCAAGAGAGAATCGAGCCCATACGAAGACGATGAGGAAGACAAGCCATGCCTTGATCAGAACAACCAATGCGCCTGGAATCAAGAGATAGGCATCTCCCAAATATGGGATTTGACCAATTGTTCCTTGGAATGGAAGGTGCCATCCGCCGAGGAAGAAGTGCGTGAAGAGGAAACAAGCAGCATAGGTGCGGATGTATTCTGCCATGAACAGCATACCAAATCGCATACCACCGTATTCAGTCCACCATCCTTCGACCAGTTCAGCTTCTGCTTCTGGCATATCGAATGGAACACGCTCAACTTCTGCAATCATGGTGATGAGGAATAATGCTGCCCCAAGTGGCATCAAGAAGAGATTCCACGCACCAGCAGTGTGTTGGAAGTGAACGCTATCGATGATGTTGAACGTACCACTCAACATTGCAACTGCGAGTAATGTCAACAGCAAGGGAATCTCGTATGCAGTAAGTTGCGCTGCTGAACGAATACCACCGATGAGGGTGTACTTGTTGTTTGAAGCCCAACCAGCGAAGAAAACACCGATTGGTGCAATACCGAAAATTGCGATGATGTAGAGAATAGAGAGATCAGGGTTTGTAGCGTACATGCCGCTTGATAGTGGAATCATTCCGAGGATAATGAGCGTCGTCGAGACAATAAGGAACGGTGAAACTTCGAAGATGAGTTTGTCAGCCCGACGAGGAACCATGTGTTCTTTGATGAGGAATTTCATTCCGTCCGCAACATTTTGGAAGAATCCAGGAAGAATACTCAATCCCATCCATGAACGATTGTTGACACGGTCGACTGTTTCGAATTCTTCGGAGCGATTGCCAAAGCGCTTGTTCAGCCATTTGTTGACAGCACCAACTGGACGTCCAAGGCCGAATGGAAGCATGTTCCACCATTCTCCGCCAGTTACACCGTTTTCTCCAACCCAAAGGGAACGAAGTGCAGTGGTTGCACCACGACGATCATTCATTCGAGCAACTGCTTTTCTCTCAATCCATAGGATTGCGAATTGGGAGAAAAAGAGAAGGAGGAACACAATGTTAACGACTGCAAACGTGCCAAGGCCGAATGCAATGTTCGAGGAACTGTCCTCAAGTGGAGTTCCCTCGAGTCCTGAGGTAACCAAATCATGAACGAGACTGTCCTCGCCAAGGAATAAACTTCGTAGATCGTACTTGTCATCCATAGTATCACCTCAACGATCGGTTTCTCCAATGCATGGGTCAAAGCTTCCCATAATCGCAGGAATATCTGCAACTTTGTAGCCAATCATCGTCTTTGCGACGTATGGAATGGTAATGAACATAGGAGAACGGATTGAAAGTCGATATGGATTCTTTCCACGACCATCGCCACCACCTTGAATGTAGAACTGTGACGCACCACGAGTGCATTCGTAGTTACTGAATCCAGTTGCACCTTCTGGGGCACGAGTTGGAGCCTTTGTCAGAATCATCTCATCGCCAGTGCTGTAGTGTGTGTTTGCGCCACCTGGAATCTTATCCAGTGCATCAAGAACCATCTTACAAGACTGTACCATTTCCTCCATACGAACACGGTATCGATCGTAGCAATCTGCACCCTTGACTGAAGTTGGTTTCTCAACGGCTGGCTCCCAATCAACTTGGTCATAGACCGAGTATGGATGAGCCCAACGAACGTCGTAGTTTACACCAGCAGCACGAACGTTTGGTCCAGAAACACCTGAATTCACCATATCTTCTGCTCGAGAATAGCCGACTCCTTGGAGGCGGACAAGCCAGATGGTTGATTGATCAAGCATCATTTCGTATTCTTTGATTCTCTGTTCGAACAACTTGACCTTTGCACGGGTTCTGTCAGCAAATCCAACAGGGAGATCTCGCTTGACACCACCAATTCGAGGATAGTTGTAGTGCATTCGAGAACCGCCAAGTTCTTGCAACAAATCGAGGAACATTTCTCTGTCTCTCATGCACCATGTCATGAGGGTTAGGTTACCAATATCTGGTCCAAACGCTCCAAGCCACATCAAGTGAGAAGCAAGTCTCTGAATTTCTGCAGAGATAAGTCGAATGTATTCCGCTCGTTCTGGAACTTCGACCTCTAGAAGGTCTTCAGCAGCGTAGATGTAGGAATTCGCCCATGTCATTGCGCTGACGTAGCAGAGACGGTCACAGTACGGTGTAACTTGAGTGAAGTCACGTGCTTCTGCAATCTTTTCTACACCACGATGAATGTAACCAAGTTCAGCTTCAGTATCGACAACTGTCTCACCATCGACCTTGACACGAAGTGTCCAAAGACCGTGTGTCATTGGATGCTGAGGTCCCATTGTAATCCACATTTGTGCCATGATATCACCTCACTTTACCCGGCCCTCATCTGCCGGCTTTCGCACGAAACCTTGTGCGTCATCATACATTTCATTGTAATCATGATATCGAATTTGATGTTGCTTTTGCAATGGATGGAATCCTTCAGGACTGTCGTGTGGATTGAGAACACGATGCATGTTTTCATGGCCTTCGAATTGAATTCCAACAAGATCCCATGTCTCTTTTTCATTCCAATCAGCTCCAATCCAAATGGATTGAACGCTCGGGACAGTAGGTTCCCTACCATCTGGAAGATCGATAAGAACTTCAACTTCAAGAGGGATGTCCATTCCTTCAAGGCTTTCTGCTTTGAGAACATCAGAAGTGAATGGTTCAACATCACGAACTGGTTGGCGTAGGAAATGATACGCTACACCCCATGTTCGATCTCCGCCTTCAGGGTAATGTGTTCCAGTTATCATTGAACAGTAATTGATTCCTGCATCGAATCGCATCCACTTTGCCAAGGCAACCCAGTGTTGGGGAGGGCAAGTCATACGAACGAATGCAAATTTTACAGCATTGCTGTGGTGCTCGATTGAAACGGTGACTCCTGAGCCTCCAAATCTCTCTTCTGCTTGTTCGAGGAATGCTGAAGCTGCTGCTTCATTTTGTTCTGAGGTGATGCTCATGCCCATTTTCAGTCCTCCCCTACAATAACTGGCTTCTCGCCATCTCGGCCTGTGCTTGGTGCACCACCGATTCGAATGATTTTCTCTCTTAGAAGGCCAAAGCCATCGATGAGAGCCTCTGGACGAGGCGGACATCCTGGAACGTAAACATCCACTGGAATGACCGTATCAACGCCTTCGAGGATGTTGTAGGATTGGAAGTAAGGGCCACCAGAAATAGCACATTCGCCCATTGCGATGCAGTATTTTGGCTCTGGCATTTGCTCCCAGAGACGAACAACTTTGTCTGCGAACTTCTTACTGATCGGTCCATTGACGAGAAGAACGTCGGATTGACGAGGTGATGAACGGAACAGAACACCGAAACGGTCTCCATCGAAACGGGGTGTTGCTGCAGCTGCCATCTCAATAGCGCAACATTTGATTCCTAAGTGGAGCGTAAAGAGAGATTTACGACCTCCCCAGTTGAAAAATCGGCCTGCAAGGACTGAAAGAAGTTGCTTGATCTTCGTTGCTTTGAGGGCTTCGTCAGTTACGTCACCGACCACTTCAACGAGTGCTCGGCTGTTGAATGCGGTATAGTTCTCTCCAGATTCTGCCATAATCTCACCTCAGATGTAAATTCGTCCTCGCTTGCGGAACACATACCAAACGCCGAGGGACATGATTGCAAAGAAAGCAGCAAGGACTGCAAGTCCAGCCTCAGCATTTGCAATGTCTCCATCGACAGTTGATGTCTCTTGAGCGGTGACCATACCGCCCAATACGAGGAACATGAATGCTACATCGAAGACAAGGAAGACAATAGCATACCAATAATATTGGAAGTGGAATTGAATCATTGCATCGCCGATCGGTTCGCTTCCACACTCGAATGTTGAAAGTCGGCGAGGATAGAGGCTGTGGTCTCGCTCATATCCTTCAAGAAGATAGGACCTTGTGATGTGTGGCCGGGACGGATCTGTACGTGGACGAAGAGCCCATGACATGATGAAATTGGTCATCGGCATGAGGATGCCAACCACGGTAAGGAAAGCAATTGAAAGATAGGCGCTTGGAACCGAACCTGCATCGACCATTATACATCACCTCAGAAAGCATCCGCTCTCTGAATAATCCGACTTGAATACCCTCCATAAGCGTTCCCAGTCAACCACGCGTAAAACGAGGCTTGATTGAGGGGTTTTGAAAAAGCCGAAATCGGTGCTTCAACTGCGACGACTGATGATGAACCCAAGAAGAATGAGGAAGACGAAACCGCCACCAATTGCAGCAACTGTGGTATCCTCTGCAAATCCAAAGAGTGATGATTCAACATCACCAGTAACAGCGAATTGTTGATTGACACGGCCGATGACGCCATTTTCCACTGGTTGAACTGATATTACGAAATCAAACGTATCTTCAAACTCAGCTTTGTGAGGTGATTTCACAGTAACCGTGATGTTTTTTGTTTCTCCCTGTTCAATCCAGAAGTCGGAGGGAGACCCATCAATTACGCATTCTTTATCTTTAGCAGAATCTTTATCGAGATTTTCTAGGGTAATCTTCCATCCTCGCATGTCTTCTGAAGCGAAGATCGCTGTACACGTACCAACATTTCCATCATTGCGGATTTGAACATCAAACTTCAACGGATCAGGGTATGTGATGTCGAAAGAATCCTGACTCGGTTGAAGAATTTGGAGATTAAATATCTCCTTCACACTTAATGAAATTGTTGCAGTTCCGCTACGATTTGCAGCGTTTGATTTGCTTGTAACGACAATGTTTAGGTTACCCCCTTCACCGGTAAGGGTCGCTTCATTAACATCGATTTTGAGTTCAAGATACATTTCGTATGGTTTGACATTGTGGCCTTGACTGAGATTGAGTGTGAAATACATCTCTTCTTCAGCAGCATCTGCCGTATTCTCAAGGTATGGGACTCCTGATGCATCAGTGACAAAGCGGCTGTTGTTTTCATCCCAGATACCGTACCCAAATGGAACGGCTAACTCGTTTCCGATAGGTAAGCCTGTTGAGTAAATTGTCCGTGTAGCGATGCCTGTAAGACCTGTTAGCTCAATCATTGCGATGTCATCGCCATTACCCATGTTCCGCAACCAAAGACCGATTGTTTCATCATCGCCTGGAGCAAGAATTAACTCACCAGTACGTCCATCGAGGCCTCCATTCTCAAGACGGACATCCATAGCATAATCTCTGGTCGTTAGGAAAGCGGTAAATTTCAATTCACGCTGATTGTCAGGAATGCCATCCGAATTTTCATCGATGCTGTTTGAATCGTCTTTGTTGGTCACTCGAATCGTTAACGTGGTATACTCGTCCGTATCTGTAATGGCAACAACACAGAAAATTTGCTTGGACGTACGTGCATCAACAGCGACTTCTGTAAATCGGTTCCCTGCTTCATCCTCGAAGTAAAAGGACCATCCGGGGGACGCTGTCTGACTGATTACACTTAGTCTAAAACTATCTTCCACGTTGCCTGTATTATCAATTTCAAATGGGAATTTCACTTCGTTATTTTGCTTACCAGTTTGCGTCATTGCTGTCGATATAGCCTCAAATTCATGAACTGCTGCAACCGAAACTGAGAGAGTTACTTCATCATACGGTTGGCCTCCAGATGAAGGAGCAACAGAAAGCACGATGTTCACGACTTCAGTTGCCAAAGCATCAGTTGGTAGAGAAACGGTAACACCGACAGTTTCCTTTCGTTCAGGCGTGTGCTTCGAATCAAGTGCGATGACGTTCTGATCAAGCTCAACACTCCATCCTGCAGGGAGCGAAGAAGGTGTGACTCTGAAGTTATCAAGGCCATTTCCTGTGTTTTCTACGGTAATTGAAGTCGTCCCACTGGTACCTGGTTCGATGTTGTTAAGTTGGGGAGTAATCAATGAAATGGTCGCTCCAAAGGATTGTCCAACGATGATTGTTAATTCTGAAGTACACTTTACAGTCGTTCCATCTTTCCCTTGAATGGTTATTGTTTGCTCTTCCCCGGCCGTAACCGAATCATCGGGAGTAACTTTGAGATCGAACACCTTGGAACCGCTTCCACCACCATAAGGCAGCAGACCACTGGTACCTCCAACGAACGCAACCCATCCAGCTTTCGGACCTGCAGCAGCGGCTCTTATTGTCCAATCCGAGTTGCCTTCATTGGCAAATGTTGCCTTTAGGGTATCATCTTCATCGGGCTCAATGCTCATTGTTGATTTCGAGAGAGTAAGCCCACATTCTTTCAAAACAGGGACCGTAATATCAAATTCTTGAGCATCAGAAGTGTTTCCTGTTGGATCGGAGGTTACCGTTCCAGTAACCTCCCAACAGTATTTATCGGCTTCTTCTTCATTGTCTATATTTAGAGAAATCGTGACATCTTCTGTTTCGTTTGCAGCAAGCGAAACTGATGAAGTTGACAGATCAGGCGAGAGGGAATTTTGGCTCGCACACGCTCCATCTGTAATCTCATCGACTACGAGATTAACATCTGCTTGATTCTGACCTGTATTTTCAACGATTAAGGTCCATTCAGTCGTTTCTTCTCCGCCCCATGTTTTGCTGGAAACTACCATCGACAAGTCAACCCCAAAGAGTGCATTGCCGGATCCGTCGCCAGCAGTTGTTGTTACTGTCGAGGTCTCAGTAGCAGGTTGGCCTGGTACTTCTGGAGGCTCAGGAGATTCCGTTGCAGTAGCAGTTACGGTTGTATCACACGATGATTCTGCATTAACTGTTAGCGTGACAGTCATGGTTGTTTCTTCATAAGAGCCTGAGTCGATGGCACCACTGATTTGGATGATCGAAGAAGTGTATGCTCCACATTCTTGAGTACCCTCTTCCGCAGTGTTCAGTTGGATTGTTACTGGAGTTGATCCTTGATTATAGACTCGAACAGTGTATTCACCAGATTCACCCGGATTAACAGTTTGTTCGGACGGGTTAACGGTAACCAGAATGCTTGCATCTCTTCCTTCATCTGCCGAGACAGTAGGGAAAGATAGAGGAATCATGGAGAATACCATGAGTGAAATAAACAAAATCGCAAGGCGTTTGTTGCCAGATGTACTGCCCAAGAAAATTCCTCTCCTATCTATGGGGAGTCGTTGACCTATCAAAAGGATGTCCTTTCCTGTTCACGAATTATGCGAGTACGAACTGTTCCGCACTTGCTCCGCAGTTTGCACAGGATTCGAGATTATGGGCATCACAGTTCTCTGTATCGTTTGTGTGATATCGTGCACCACAACCGGGACATCCTTGCATCGGTCCTGAAATAGGGCCGCGGCATGACCAGCACATTGTTACTGACTGTTGGTGAACAAGAGATGGAATGGCTTTTTGCCCCGGAGAAATAACATTTGATTCCTTCTTTGAACGAGCTAGAATAATGCCAAAAAGAACAACGGCAACAAGAATGATCCCCATACTCGAATACAAAAGCGCCTGACTATTCGCAGAAGACTCGCTAAACGAAGCGGTAATCTCAACATCGACAGTTGTCGTTGGAGTTGATACTTCTTGTGTTCCAGTGAGTTGGAACGTGAGTTGTTGTGAACCACTGGCTAAACCTGTGATGATGACCGTAAATTGCTGCGAATCACCTGCGACCATATTCACGATATCTTCCTCAACCAAAGACGCTGTAAGCCCATCTGTGGTTTGAAGTTCAAGTCTATGGGAGAGTTGGACGTTACCTGTATTGGTCAAACGGACTTGAATGGTACCAGAACCTGAATCGTCAATGGATGAAAGTCCTGTAATCTCCCAGTCAACCCCACGGCTTTCAGCAACCAGAAGACTTGTTCCTTCAACGAGTGTTACCTCGTTTGCAGCGAGTGTAAAACTGAAATCTGGCTGGGAACCAACTTCAATGGTCGATGGTATAATGATTGAACAAACAACAGGCACAACATCGCCATACGCAATTTGTGCGACATCGAGACAATCACCGAACAATCCTTGGGAAAGTGAGATGGATAGATCTGGGCTCCACGCTGTTTCAGCATCATTGGTCAACAGCCAAGTGAAGGTAAGTTCTTGTTCAGCAGGATGAGAGCCTGGGCCGAAGGGATGATCGAAAGTTCGACCATCTTCAAAGTCCAAACTCTTGAAGGTTAATTCAGGCTGTGGTAATGCCAGAACTTCGATATTGCTGCTCCATGAATACCTGTTCGAACCGTTGTCTAAATTCAGCGTGACTTGGCCTGAAAGAGCATCACCATTTCCAACTATACTGATTAGAATATTCTTTGAGTTATCCGTCCACGCCATTTCAATCGGTTGAAGTGTTGATTGTACTTGCCAACCTGATGGTAACGACATACTTGGGTTGAATGTAATGTCAACATTACCTCGGTTTTCAATGGTAAACAGGAGATTCACAGTTGCATCAGGACGAGGCATTCCGATATCTGATTCCAATACAATCTCTACATCACGTACTTCCTTTACTCGAATTGGAATGTCTATCTCCCATGTCTGAGAAGGATCTGTTTGAGAGATTGCGGTAAGACGAACCATTCTCTCGGCCCCAGCTGCAGTAGACACTTGCGGCGGAATGAATTGTAATTCCACATTCTTTTGCCCCTGTTTTGCAATAAGGCCTGTTGAACCAGAGGATGCCCCCGGTTCGCTGCCAAGATCTTGGAAACCGGCACTCCATCCAGACGGAGCTTGCAAGAACAAGTCATAACCAATCTCCGTATTTCCATCATTGTAAACTCGAACTGAGAGATTGGTTGGATCTGCTGGATGGACTGGAACAATTGTGTAATCATACTCAATTCTAAATTCAGGGATGTCCATTACATTGAGATACAATTGATACGGATATGTGATGCCGTTATCTACGTCAATTCCAACGACATCGATTTGGTACATTCCTGGTTCGGGGGCTTCTGGATAGACAATCGTAACTGAGATTGATGCCTGTCCTTTACCTTGTAAGGTGAAATTTGAGGCTGTCATTCCAACATACCAAGGCACAGATGTTCCATCAGAAACACGTGACACACCAAGGATATCTATCGAAGCGTTCGTTTCCAACAGGGCTGTATTTTCGAGAGTTAGATTCCAAGAAGTTGTTGTTTGACTCGCATCTTGAACTATCTGCTCAGTTACGTTAGAGGTCACTTTGACACCTGGAGCAGTCACGTCAACAATGGTTGATAGAAGATTATTATTTTCTTGAATCTCATCAACCGTATCGTCAGGGTCAATCACCAATTCAAGTGTTGCAGTTCCAGATTGTGATGGAGTCCAATACCATGTTGACTGACGCGATGCACCAGGATTGATATCAACGGTTGTACGATCTTCTTCGATTCCATCGACAACAAAGGCAAGATCAACCGATTCTGCTTTGATGTTCCCTGCATTGAAAACCTCTGTTGTTAATCGAACTTGATCGCCTACTTGTGGAATGGAGACATTGAGAAGCATCGAATTGGCCACCACTTGAGGGTCAGGACGTAAATCGTTGACACCTTGACCAGAAACTGCGATTGCAAACGGTTGAGTATTGCTTCCACCATGAAGTCCATCTTTGACTCGAACGGTCCAAATTCCTTTTATTGCTGCATCAATCAACACAACTTCGAGATTGTTTACGTCGTCTTTGGTACCACCAGTTGTAGATCGTCCGCTTGCAAAATCGTTTCCAAGATAGACTGTACCATCTGGCGATTCGACTTCTAAATCCAGATTATTGACCAGTTGATTACTGGAGAAGCGACTTCCACGAGCATCAGACCATGCGAGTACTGTTTTCAGTTGTGAATTAGCGAATGTGACGTTGAATACATATGATTTCGATTGGCCAGTATTGGACAATACAGAACGGTCATCGACCCATATACCCCGTCCCTGCGAAGGAGCAAGCGTTTCTTTGAGATTGACTCGCCCCCATCCTTCATCGTTGTTCGGAATATCCCGTGCATTGATGTCTTCTGCACCCAGAACCAAGAGAGCCTTGATCAATGCACCTTGAGGGGAAGGTCGTTGAGCGATTTCGAGAAGATATTCTCGGATGAGTGCTGAAGCACCTGCTGCATTTGGCGTGGCCATCGAAGTGCCAGTGTACTCGAGGTACCACGTTGATTGCCATGAGGAGCCTGCAATATCTTGTGCCTCTTGAGCACGACATGAACGGACATAGCCTCCTGGTGCAATGATGTCGGGTTTGATTCGACCATCATCAGTTGGCCCACGGGAAGACCCAGACATCAGGTTATCAGGTGCTCCATTGTAGCGAGCTTGATGGTTTCCAACAGTTACGGAATTTTTCGCTGTAGATGGGGAGCCTACAGTCCCTGAATTAGGACCATCATTTCCGGCAGCGAACAAAATCGTTAGGCCTTCAACCCCGTTATAGACGCGGTCGTAATTGTTGGCTCTATCATCAACGTCTTCTGATTCAGAGGTATACTTACCTTGATTTGATGCTGCAGAAGAACCCCATGAATTGGTGTGAATTCGAGCACCGGAATTGTAGGCAGTATTCAGGAGATAGTTCAGCGAAGGCGACTGGAAGTTTCCAGTATTGTCATTCTCCATGGCTTGGAAATACAGTTCTGCATCCGGAGCCACACCCGCATAACCGCCTTTTGTCCCATCGCCAAGAACGGTGCAAGCTACGTGTGTTCCGTGTCCTGAGTGCTTGTCTGCAGTGGAACCATCTCCAATAACATCGAAATTACCAACCACGCGTGTTCCGAAATCGCCGTGATCTTCATCCAATCCTGAATCAGCAACCGCAACAATTTGTCCAGAACCATCGAGATCTGTGGTGAAGAAAGAGCGCATTGTTGAAATCTTCATATGATTTTTGGATTGGTCATTGCTGAAAGCCATTTGAGGCTCAAAACGCAACCACATGACAGAAGGTTGTCGAACAATATCAAGAACATCATCGACCGATAGAAGTCCTCTGTACCTGCCTTCATCCAGTTTGACAACGTCATCCATGGCTAAAGATGCAACATCAATGAGGTCTTGTTCGATACTTGAACCGGATGCGTCTTGTATCGAAATCGTATCGAGGATATATTCGTCTCTCCAGCCTTCAAGACGTACTTCTTGACCATAGATTGCTGCTGTTTCTTGTTCAAACAACATTGTATCGAGTAATACATCATCCAGGAACATAGCCAACGGAACCAAAAGTTGCCCTTCGATTCCATCGACAACCATTGCTGAATTGAATCCGTCAACAGTTCCTTGGACGAGTAAGCCTGATGGAGAAATGTATTCTCGAACCTCGATGCCTTGTATCTCTGACAATTCATATCGAACATCATTCAGATTGCGTTCATTATTTACAAGGAATAGTCGTACATCATTACGGGGTTCAAGAACATCAGAAGACAACGGCCGTGAAGTTTCAAGCCCGTGGATGGTAAAAACGCCTATGCGCGAATCTGCTTCAACTGGCCTCTGCTCTTGGTCAATGGTTGAATTCAGTTCTCCAACAAAATCTGAGTAAGCGTCTGTTCGAATTGAAAATTGCTCGAATTCCTCAAAAGTAAGTTCGACTGATTCATCAGTTTCAGGTTGAATGAAACCGCTCCAAGGACTCAACAACAGAATCAGCAAGATTCCGAGTGCTGGCCTCCATTGCTTCCTCATCACACTTCTCCTCCGTTACAAGACGCTTTTATCGCTATGGGTAATGTGTTTCCACTTGGTTCAGAACAATTTCGTTGTCGTTTCACCTTGATCAACGAATCGTTCAGATGCCCACTCGCCAACAACATGTGACCAAGACTCGGTATGAACTCTGTTATCAAAAGATGTCCAAGTGACAGAAACTTCGAGAATGTATTCGTCCCATACAGTATAGCCAAGTACAATCATTTCCAAGTCATCGCCAGCAAGAGAAGAATGCGAATCGACTTTGTCAACATCAATTCTCATCTCTTGAATTAAATTACCAAACTCGTCTTGGAATTCAACTTGGACTGTTACATCCGTAATTGCTCGGCTTCCATCATTGAATAATTCTGACATAACCATATGGCCACCACGTTGCATGTAAACCGTTTCAATTTCCACATCATCACGTGGAAGAACCCAATACCACCCGCTTGCGAGGAGTCCAACAAGTAGGAGCATGATAAGACCGGCAATAGCAACACGAGCAGGATTAATGTTTCTGATTGTTTCTTTAATGAAGAGAGCTGCTTGTTGGGCTTGCATGTATGCTTCTGCTTGTTCTGGGTCATCAAGATCTAAGCCCATTGCAAATGCTTCTTGTCGCTGAGATGATTCCAACAAACCAAATGGCTTTGAGGTGATGATATCATCCTCATGCACAACAAGTTCGTCTTCCATATTCATCACCCAAATATCATTGCCAATATCGAGGCAACACCTGATGTAATCGGTTCAACAACCAAGATATGGCGAGTTTCAACAGAACCACCAGTCAATGTACTGACGACTGACAAGTCTGTAACAACTCCATTCACACCAATCGATGTTGAAGTAGGAATGAACCCGGTAAACTGAGCATCGAGGAGTACACCCCGTCCATCGATTTCGAGGCCACCCATAATTGGAGCATATTCGCCTGGTTCCACGTGAACTTCCGCACTCGAAACAAGACGTCCTGTTGTGATGTCGTCGATGATAATGACTGGATATCCGAGGGGGCGATGAATCGTAATCGTCGCCCCTTTGAGGTCTTCACCTATGATTTCAAGACGATCAAGGAATACACCTGGCGCCCCAGGAACATTGGTTTGACGCATGTAGAGTTCTTCCACTCCATCGCCTGAACTTACGATTCGAACGCCCCAGTCATCAGTTGGTTCCAGTTTGAACGTTTGTGGTAAATTCGTAGCCATCATCAGAGTGTCGCCTTTTGCGTCAATTGCTCTTCCAGACGCTTCGATGTACATATCCATCTTATCAGAATTTGAAGCGTAGTCTAGAGTCATCATTCCTTGGAATGAAGTTTCTTCACGAATGTTGAGTCGTTGATCTGGTTCGGCTGCAAGGTGCATTTCTGAAGGCACATCTCTGAAGAAAGTTGTAGCAGGCCACCAGAATCCATCGACGAAACGGTGCTGTTGAATCATCATCGATTGAACACTCGTATCTCCTACACGGAATTCCTGTGGGACGTCAACATCAAGCAACAAAACGTCTCCAATTGTTGCTGAAAATTGTGTTTGTTGGGGAACACCTACAAGGAAAGTTTCAGCACGCACTTTGTTCTCTTTATCATTGAAAACGGCATACACGTAATCTAAACGTTGTCCAATATCATAGCTCATGTCAACAGACAATCGTGGAACTGTGAGATTCTCTTGGCGAGAGAATAATGCTGTTACTGAGACATCTCGAGAAGTCGACGTGTCTAGACCAAATATCTGAAAATCAACTGAAGACTTTTGAATTCCATCCATCGTGAGATAGAATTGTTCTTGCGCAGGCAACCAATCTTCGAGATTCATTTCGAAATCATATGTTGGAACTTCATCAACTAAAGTGAAGATGTAATCGATCTCGATACGCCCTGATGGTAACTGGGGCAGCCATGTGCGGATGTGCCAACTTCGTCGTGTCTCAAAGGTAACTCCACCCTCTTCAAGTAACTCAACATCAATGCCTTTCAGTTCTTTTTCAGTAAGCAGTCCATCATCAAGAGAATCAATTAACGTATTTGCGATACTGATATTTGTTTGAGTAAATTCTTCTCGGATGACTCCCGCTTCGGACGAATCAATGACATAATCAGCGAGGATATCGGCTACAATTGTTCGACTTGATTGAGTGAATTCAGGAAGACGAGAGAGATTGAAATCGAGTACTGTTCGCTCTGTAGCCTGTATGTTAAGGCCATGTTGCCATTCTGGCGTTCCTGTGGGAACAGAACCTTTTCGCATATCTGCTGTAAGGTCAAAACTCTCACCAGTCACCATATCCAATCCATAGGCAACATCTGCTTGCTCTCCCGAAGAATCACCAATATCAACAACAAGGCCATACACGAGATCATTGACTAAACTGCCTAAATCGACCACGTCGCCGAGGAAGAACGAGAGGGCTTCAACACCTTCTCCTTCGCCGAAATCTGGTAATTCAATGCCGCTAGAATCAACATCGCTAGGAAGAATGATTTCCAGATTTGCGGGCAATGGATCGAGTCGCATCATCCCGTTTAAACCAAGGAATGGATCATCATAGTTACTGACATCTTCCATTACAATGTTGAATGGTGTCGATGTTTGTCTTTGCAGGGAATATCGTGCACTTCCTTCAGGGCCTGTTGCGTTCGGATTTAATGGAGAAAATCGTTGGACAGACTGGACATTGGAAATTCGTGCACTGAGAGAAGCTTCTGATGTATCTGAATTAACCCAAAATCTGAAGTGATCTCCGTCCATTGTCAACGGCGTAGTTGCGTTTGTCATTTGGATAGTTATCGAATCAATAGGCGTGTCTGCAGCAAATCCGATTGAATCGCCTAAATTCAATTGGAAGGCTGATGGCAAGCCCTCTAATCGAATTGCGTTCCGTTGTTTACCCTCTTGCCCACCATAGGTGATGGTACCAATTGGTTCACTTGCAGAATAGACGAGTTTGTTTGGATCTTGTACGACCGTAAGGTCACCAGGCCTGTTTGAAATTCGAGCAGATTGGCTGGTTACATTGACGAGATCTTCGCCGTTGTGACGAATGTGTCCAATCAGTAACGCACCAGATTGTTGACCAATCAATTCAAGGGTTCTTTCGCTTGTAATTGCATCGAACGATTGGAAGACTCGAGATATATTCGAAACTCGTATGCTCATAGCGATTGGAACCAGAGGAGAGACTGGTCCATCTCTTCCTGCAATAGTGCTGATGGACGTATCTTCTGAGAGGAGAATGTGGTCGGAAGAAGTGAACCATGGATGATCGCTGCTGCCAATGGCCAGTGCAATTTCACCTAAACTACTCGGACCACGGACAGAACCATCGTTCCATGTTTGCTTTACCTGAGTCAAACAGAGGACTTCAATAGAGCCTCCAGATGTTCCAGCAGTACCAACAATGGCATCAGGCAATCCGTTGAGGATGGACCCTAAATCAAGTACAATTTCAACCAATGTCAGCAAAGCATTGTCAAGAATCTGAGCGATTGTATTGAGATTAGGATTGTTGAAATTGACTCTCGAAACACCCGTTTCAGATAATTGGAAACTTCCTTTCAGAACAAGAACTTCGGGGAGATTCGCAACGGAAATACGAATCGAACTGACATCGTTATCGTATCCTCCACGCTTCATCGTTGAGTCATAGGTCAGCGATTCGATTCGCTCAGTTCCTGCGATCATGATCAACGTCGCAGGAGGTGCTGCAGGGTTGACAGGGAGGGTGAGATCGTTTTGATTCACACTTGCATCTCCGGTGAAATTCTTTATTGCTAGGATAAACGAAAGCCTATCTGGCATATCACCCGGGAGATTAACGCTTCCTGGGGCTTCACCAATTGTTGTGAAAATCGCATCTATTTCTTCTTGAGGAAGCGTCCCTGAAGGTATGCCACGTATCCACAATCGTGAATCTGAAATATTTCCAAAGGTTCCTCCTTCAACGGTATTGCTACGATCTTCGAAATAATGAAGCCAAAGATCAGCACCCACGTCACTGTAAAGTTCGACTGTATCGAATGTATTGTCTCCAAGATTATCGTTTCTTAAGGTCAAATCGACCTCCTCAGGCAATACATTAGAACCGCGTTCTGGATGGAATCCAACGTCGATGTATCCCATATCGATAATGTCAGCTTGCCCGTTTACATCGAGTTCCTCGAATTCAATGAACCCTATACCGATTCCAAATCCACATTTGTGGAATTCACTTGCTGCATCATGATCATTGATGACGTCATAATAATCCGTGTCGCATTGCGTTTGAAGATTAGATGCGTCTAAATTGGGATTCCGTATTCCGATGGCATACGGTGCTGAAACGGAGGTGAGCGTCAAAGCATCTGCTGGTAAAGCACCACCGCCGATGAAATCAGTGAGAAGTTGTACAATGTTCGTGACTGCACTTGAGATACTAAATCTAAATTCTTGAATTCCAACTTCCAATCTGAAATCACTTGGCGGTTGGGTCAATCGTGTGTCAAGAACAAGGGCATAGGATTGTGAATCTTGAACTGCTGAATCAAATGCAAGACCCTTCAAAAGAGATATCTCCATATGAGCCATCTCATCCCATAGAGGATCATTCTCGTCGAGTTGATTTATTTTCCATTGGAATGTCGGTCGAAGCCAGATCGTATCTGGAACTGCACTAAATGGGTTGAGCAGATCCAATGGTGGCTCGAAGCCAAACCCTTCATTGAGTTGGAGCAGACCAAGTACTGTTAGGGAAATTGAAACATCGTCAACGTTATCTCCATCGATATCGATGTAATTTTCAAACAGAACCAAATCTGTTCCTACGAACAACTCACCAGTGAATGTTCCATAATCCCAGGTCTCATACTGTGGGCCTGAATTTCTACTTGAGAAATTAACGTACAGAGCGTACGTATTGATTCCAACCGCAAGAGGATCGGTTAGAGAAATAGCATCAAGCGAGAATAATGTTTCAAGAAGATTGTTTGGCCATCCATCCGGTTGAGCGTTTGTGTCCAAAAGAATCTCGTATGGTCGCGGGTGATCTTCTGCTAGTGGGCTTGTATCCCTCAACTCAACATCGGTGAGGTATTGCGTAGCATCATCAAGAGGGTCGCCCGCTTGACTTTCTCGCTTGGCTGCTTCCACCAGCGCTAGAGCGGAAGTTGACGTACCTACTGCTACAACAGAATCGTCGCTCGATTCTTGTAATGCCATCACATCTGAGAGCGTCTCTAAGAGGTCAAAATCGTCTTGACGTACAGTGATATCAGCTTGCACTGGCTGAAACATGGGGATAAGCATGACCAGTACAAGAAAAAAGGCGAGGCGTCCTCTTTTTGGCTGCTTAAGGCCAGGACGAATCAAACGAATCGCTTCTTCGACCATGAATATTGGTGTAGGAACTGGTATCTGAACCCATCCCCAACCTGCGTAAACAACGATGGCTTCCTTAACTTGGTTTTAGCGTTGGAAGAGTTGTTCTTCTGAGCATGACGGGCATACGACAATTGCTTCATTCACTCCAGCAGGCATAGGTACTTGGAATTTCAAAGAACAACTGTTGCAAGAGCCTTTGAGTAGGTTCGAAGGAGCTTCCTCTTCAACAACTTCTGGAGTGGGCAGAGGTATATCTGCTGCAGGAGGTATGTTCTCTGGTAACTGAATACCTCCTGATTGAGGAGCAATTGGTGGCTTTCCATTCATCGAACCTAATTCCTGTAGAAGAGCATCATCAGGGTCTTGAGCAACCGTTTCAATGGCAGGGGCAGGCGGTGCGTCATCAAAGAACAGAGCCGCTGCTTCAGCTGCTGCCTGGGAACTTGCTTGGCTAATCTCTCGCTTTGGTGCAAACTGTGCTTGTGGAATCTCTTCCACTTCTCCGCTTCCGTAAATCGATTGAAGTTCTGCTTCTTTTCGGGATTGTTCTCGTTGATCTTGAGTAACAACTTCTCCAACATCGAGCCCTGCTAATTGAACGGCTTTGGCAAAGACTGGCAACTTTTGTGATTCACGAACCATCGTCATATGTGCCTTTGCTTCAGAGTCTGAAAGCCCACGTCCTGTTAACAAACCGACTGCGATGGAGGATTGCCAGCGACGGTATCCAATGAAACTGATTGATAGAGTTACAACAAAAATGAACAAGACGACGGTGACTAGTCCGAAGTTTGTACTCGATTCAACAGACTCCTCCACTACAATCGTAAATGTTCGAGTATCTGTGTTATTTGAAGCATCAAAGACGGTCACAACAACTGTCTTTGTCCCTGCTGTATCAAACAATAAGTCGACATTTGATCCGATGTAATCAGGATCATCGGTGGGATTTCCGTTTTGATCAGTATCTTTTGAAGGGTCAATGTCCCAGTGATATCGAAGGTTTGAGGAGGCATCATAGACATCGTTGGCGTTGATTTTATAGGTGTAAATTTGACCCTCTTCGAGTGATTTTTCTGGATTAAAGTTGTCGTCGTCAATCATTGGAATCGAACCATCCACAACTCGAACATCGACCTGTGTCGAAGCACTGTTGCCGCTTTGATCAAAGACAGTCAGGCCAACAACGTGCTCGCCAATCGTGCTCCAATTGAACGAAACGGTTGTCTGTTGATTGTAGGGGGTACCGTCAAGTGACCACGAACAAGCAGAGACTGAATCATCATCTGAACTTGAGTTGCATGTCAGAACAAGTGTGTTTGCATAAGCAATTCTCCATCCACCTGAGACGGGTGTAGCGGATGATGAAGAAGCAGTAGTTCCCGTAATACGAGCGACTGGATTGATGATATCATTGACAGTAATTGTCTGTTCTTGACGATCGAAACCGCTCTGCCCCAATACAGTCAACGTAACGATTCTCTCACCGGGAGATGTCCATTGAGCTTCAGAAGTAAGACCTGTTGCATCGACATCATTGATGAAATCACCATCATCGTTACCGTCAATGGTAGAATCGAAGTCCCATGTGTACTGAGATATTTGATCAAGATTGTTTGGAGTGGATGAAGCATTGAATCCAACCAATGTGTTCATCGGAACGGTTGTATTTTCTGCGACAAATTGAGCCTGAATCACAGGAACGAGTTGCACCCGAATTGTGATTCTTAAGGTCGCTGAACCATCTCCTTGTCCATCAGGATCATCTGTGTTGTCAACAATCAATTTGAGGGGTTGGTTTGCAAGAGCAGATGGAACAACCCAACTGAACGACGAAGTCCCATCAACAGCAAGAAGTGAGGCCCCTGTTAGGGCTACATTTGATTGACCAGAAAGATAGTTGGCATTCATCGATTCTGTTTGAAGATAAACATCTGCTAATCCTTGAAGAGACCATGCAGTTACTGCAATTGTTGTGCCTTCCTCAAGTTGCAAAGAGGTTCCTTCGAGAAGTGTAAGATACCCATCGGGGATGATGCCTACGAGATCGTGATGTGGCGTCCAAGGGGTGTCCGTAAGTTGTGTGACAGTCATGGAAATACGACCATCAACACCGCCCTGGTCGCCATCGCCTTGATCACCATCGTGAGCAAGGTTATCGATGATTACTGTCCATGATTTGGCGTTAATTGAGGAGGGAACCTTCCAATGGAATTCGTATTCACCGTTTGCAGATTCAGTTGAGGGTACTTGTTGGTACGAAGAGCGATAGGATTGGCCAAGCAAGTATGGTTGCAATCCCGATTCATCGAAAACAAGAACATCCAAAGCATCATCAATGACTGTAATTGAGAATTCAAACACATCTCCTGGTTGTAGCGTGCCGAGGTCAAATCGTATGCACATATCATTGGCCACAAGAACTTGTGATGACAGCGTTGATTCGCTCACGGAAAGGCACTGTGGCGCATCTCTTCCTTCGGTTGCTTGTACGCCCGGAATCATTACCGAACACATGAGGAGGCCGATGAGAACGTATGCACACTTCGATTGCATACTTGTGCCTTGATGACATTACACTTCAATGATGCGTTATGTTGTGTTGCTTCCAACCATCTTCACTTCTGCGATAGAACATGACGTTACCATCTACGTCAATTTGGAGACGATCTCCATCGTTTGCGTACTCAATTCCAGTCCCCTCCAATTCAGTCGACGCTTCATTCAGTGATTCAGAAGCATCTCGGATTCGAGCTGAAAAATGAGTCAAAACAAGATGTTCTGCCCCACAAGCCTTTGCCGTTCTTGCAGCCCCCATGGCTGTACTGTGGAGATGTTCCTCGGCTTTCGAGTGCGACTCCTCTAGGAATGTGGCCTCATGGACAAGAACGGTTGGAATACCTATGGGATGAATTGATTGTTCAGCGGTATCACCTGATATTACGAATGAATGTGCACGACGTTCTGGACCCCGGAAAGAAGATGCTTTGAGTGTCGTCCCGTTCTGAGTCTCAACATCCGTACCCGCTGCAAGTAGTCGGCGCTCTCCTTCACTGAGGCCAGAAAGAGTTGCTTTATCACGATCAAATACGCCCTGACGTGCTGCTTTTGTGATTTGCCATGCACAAGAAGGAACGCTGTGTTTTGTTGCGAGTGCATCGAGACGAATACTCTTGAACGGTTCTGGTTGAGGCATTTCTTCATGCCAATGTAGTGAAGAAAGTTCAGGATTAAGTTCAACCCAGCGGTTTGAATGCGGTTCGCCTAATATCCAACGAACTTCGTATCCCAATTCACTGGAATTACCTCCAAGTTGGAACCAGGCACGATATTGGTTAATGAGGTCTGCAGAAGGTGTATTTTCGGGAGTAGCTGCATCAAATCCCTTTGTTTCCAACGCATCCAACATTGCTTGAGATGTTGGTCCATAAATCACCAATGGATGGTTTCTGCCATCGAGTGCAAGGGTCTGAAGAAAGGGAAGAAGCCCCCAGGTATGATCGAGATGACCATGCGTCAATGCAATTGCTGCAATTCTATGAGGACGTAATGATGCGGTTTGATCATTCCTTTTCATCAGGCTGCGTTGAGCTGAGTATCGAACTTGAAAACCCTCTCCTGCATCAATAACGATGAGGCCTTCTTCGGTGGAGAGAACACTTCCACTCACATTTCTTGTTGATGTTGGCCGCGCTGATGCTGTTCCAAGAATATGTAATTCCATCATGAGCATTCGTCCTTAAGTGCGGGTGATTGGAGTTTCTGGGAACCATCGTAGTACAACGATGTCATTGATTGAACGTACCCAGCGCCAAGGTACTGCAACGTGGATCGAGTCTGTGACAAGTTCTGGAGGCGTGTCCCTGACAAACAGGTGTGTGCATGTCATGGTCGAATGCTCGATGACTGCATCATGAACAACGCCGAGAAAACGGCCATCAGGAAGGTAAACCTGGAGACCTGTTACGTCTGTTAAACTACGTTGGCCTTTACCCATTTGTCGCCCTCCTATGTTGGGGGAAGCGGAACAAGGACATCAAACAAACGCTTGATTTCACTTGCCACGGTTGAGGTTTGCCTTCAGAGAAGGACGCAACTTTTCTGCACCCTTACCCTTGTTGAAGAGACCACGTCCACGCTTTCCTGCGGATGTCTTTCCACGGTAAGCACGGCCACGGTGGCTCATGTTACCATTTGCTTGGCAGAAGACGCCGAGTTGCTTATCGTTGATGATAGCAGGGTGGTGTGTGTCGATCATGATAACTTCGAAGAATTTGTGTTTTCCATCTTCTCCAACCCAATATGAGTTGAGAACTTCGAGGTTAGGGAAATGGCGCCCAACACGTTCCTCAGCAATTCGCTGTGTGTTCTTTGCCATTGTGATTTTGGAAATACCAGCCTTAGATGGCTTACGCTTCATGTGAATCTTGCCCTTGCGAAGACCACCACGTCGAACGCGGGTTCGAATGAGAACGACACCTTGCTTGGATTTGTATCCAAGACGGCGAGCAGCGTCGAGACGGGTCGGACGCTCGATTCGGCAGTTGACCGGCTCGCGGCGCCATTGGGCCATTCGAGTCTGTCGAAACATGTGCGGGAGAGCCTCTTTAGGCTTCTTCCAGGTTTCTCTCACGTAATGATGTAGTCCTTTTGCCATAGTATCAACTCAATGGAAGCAAGTTGCCGACTTTACACCCCTTTATGAGTCTGTCCATTCTAATCACTTCAAAGAAATGAGGAGAAACGCGACACACTCACTTGTTTATGAGAGATTAATTCGGCGATTTATTGGTGGTAATTTCGAGCCCTTCTGCTACGATTGCTCGCCATCCACCCCACAAAGAATATGCGTTTGTGTATCCCATATCTTGCAGGGATTGGACTGCGATGGCGGAACGGAAACCGCCGCCGCAATAGAGAACGATGCGATCAGTCGTAGCAAACGGATGCTTTTCGATATCTCGTTCGAGCACTCCTTTGCTGATGTGCGTAGCTGCCTTCATGTGTCCTGATTCAAACTCGTGGCTTTCTCTCACGTCAATCACGACCAATGAATCGTCATCATTCACCATCATAGCAAATTCTTGAATGTCGCATTCTTTGATGACGAATCTAGAGTGCTCGACTCGACGAAGAAACAGAGGACTGTGCTTTTTGCCCATGATATGAGATTCTGCACTCTAATTTCAAGATATTCATATGTTCTCATGAAAACATCTGTTCATATAGTGCGTCCCTGATGTTGTGTCATGCTCGAATGCAATATCGACGCCCGCGGACAAGCCGCCAGATTAATCGCTGGAATAGGCGCATTGTCCTTTGGACTCGTGCTTGCCATATTCACCATGTTCGGAGTACTTCCCTCAACAATTGGCTGGATTGTTGTTGCAGGAAGCGTCTTTGGCGGAGCATTTGCAATCTTTGAGGCAAGGGCTGGATGGTGCGTCGTTCGTGCCATGGGCTTCAAGACGCGCCTATGAAGTGATTTCTTCACCTTTGAGCGCTGTGATTGATTTACGATCATTGAATTTTTCAAGACCAATCATTCCTAGAATCAATACACCTAGACCGAAGTACAGAACAATATCCCAAGATACTTTGAATACGAGTCTTGGGAGGTTTGGAGTAATTGAAAGATGGAGTGCAAGAAGGGCAACTCTTAGAGAGAACAATGCCAATGCAAACGTCAAAGGCCATTTGACTTCCTTAAACATCTGGAACCAAAGAACTGTCATCAGAATCATTGGACCCCCTCCCATGAATCCGACCCAACTATTGCTTGGTGAAATTCGATCTCCGATGTAACCTCCGGTGAGATACAAGTTCCCAGGGTCAATGTCTCGAGGGTGAGAAAGGCCATCTAATTGGCCCATCGTAGCCCACCATAGGAACCAAGCCCCAATCGGAACCAATGCGATAAGAACAGCGCGTGCAGATTCCAAAACAAGTTTGTCCTGTTTGGATTTTAGGAAGTTAAATTCATGCTGAAGAAGGTGGTATATGCCCGTATACAACACTAATGTTGTAGCACCAGCGTATGCTCCCCAACTGATGGTGACCCAAGCGAACCCAACAAATCGTATCGGTCCAATTGAGTTGCGTCTACGTCCCATCATCGCTTCGAAGATTGCCACGCCTATGCATAGGATAAAAATCGAAAGAACAACCCAATCGATTGCGTTGACCTTGTACCACATTGCTAAAGGTAACAATCCAAACAATGTTGAAACAATTGCTAATGTTGGTTTCGACCGTATTGATTCAACATACCAGAGATACAGGAATGAAGAAGAGGAAATAATCGCCATTGAGACAAGGACCATCGAAATCCATTCGTATTGAACCACAACCAATAATCCTCTTGTCAAAGAACCTCCAATCAATCGATGATCACTTAGGAATAAAGAGATAATGCATATTATCATGAACGGAATGAACACCGGTAACGGCATATTCTTGTCCGAATGTTTGAGGTAATAGCGATCGAGAAGGATGTAAGCAAATATGGCTAGACTTATCGTTGAAAGCCTTGTTTCAGGATACATAATCATCGATATCAGTAGCAGGGCAAGAATGGACATATGTTGAGATTTATACTCGAAGTTTCGCCATCGGTCATTCTTCAACATCATCATTCCGATTATGAATGTTGAAAGCGGTAAAAACAAACCGATTGGATAGTACAGCCATGCTGCAGTATCTCGATTGTAAGAGAGAATCAACGAGCCGGCGAAGAGTGAGAGGAATCCAAGTGCGGTGCAATTTGAGCATCTCATCGAGACACCTCGCGATTCTAACGCATAGAATAGAAGTAGCGTTAATACAACAACTGTGACGATACTCAGCCAGACATCTGAGGCTCGAATCCCTATTTCATCGACTTTAATTTTCTCCCATTCTATCGTCGAACGACTGAGCCCTTCCACATAGGGGTGCCCTTCTTCCTCTGCCCAATCGTTACGAGCAACTGTTGCGTTCCAATTCCATTGTTCTAGAGCATCACGCTTCACAGGATCAATATCGAAGGCATCAAGCGGAATTCTTCCATGAATTGCATGAGGCATTGGTAAAGAGAAGAGAACAGATGGAAGTGTGGCAATGTCCACCTGATTGACGCCTTTTACTTCAGCTCCATGTTTGATGTTTGGCCCCCACATAAATCCAGCAACTTTTCTTTGTTGCTCAGAATC
>ERZ1049444.441-NODE-441-length-40079-cov-7.892115_pt1 | contig 40079 bp, 33 predicted proteins | sample MGYA00383101_ERZ1049444 | MGnify/ENA primary metagenome ERZ1049444 (study PRJEB29581, sample SAMEA5548371) | metagenome | biome: marine; feature: coastal; material: water | depth 50 m | study: Short-term variability in the microbial, nano- and picoplankton... | reverse complement strand
TACTGCGTCTTAAGGCGTGGGAGAGTAAGTCACCGCCAAACCTAATAAAGACCCAAAACTGTATCCCTCAATTCGATACCAAAACCCCACACCAGACGCTACAATCAACGTTTCACAGGCCTCAACAACCGCTCAGGGCGTACCTCCCGAGCCGCCTTGAATAAACTAAACGTCTGATTAACATAGCTTTTAAAGGCTTTTACATTTAAATTTGCACCCTATTTTTTCTTTGGAAAAATACTCTGGGGTCTGGGGGCAAGCCCCCAGATATGAACTTTCTTTCGCTGAGTAGTTTCAGCAAAACTTATAATGCCCGCCAGCCTATATCGCTTCGGAAAAAACCTTCTGGCCAATTAATCTGATCGGCCAAGGCATAGGCTCTGTCGCGGGCTTCTTGCAGGCTCGCGCCTCGTCCGGTGAGGTTTAGCACCCGTCCGCCAACGGCCACGGTGTTTTGTCCCTCTTGTTTGGTACCCGCGTGAAAACAAATCTCAAATGAGGTCTCAGGCAGGTCTTCCAGCCCATTAATCACGCTGCCCTTCTCATAACTTCCAGGATATCCGCTTGCGGCCATAACAACGGTCATTGCGTGGTCGTCGGCCCAGTTAACTTGCGCCTTGTCCAGCTCTTCATTTGCGGTGGCCAGCAAAAGGTCAAGCGCCTGTGCGCCCAGACGCAACATCAACACCTGACATTCGGGATCACCGAACCTGACATTATATTCCACCAGACGCGGCTCATCCTCTTTGATCATCAAACCGGCGTAAAGAACGCCTTTGTAGGGACTGCCGCGACGGGCCATTTCAGCGACAGTCGGCTCAATAATCTCTTTCAAGGCGCGTTCTGCTATAGCCTCGGAAAGTACTGGCGCCGGAGAATAGGCGCCCATACCGCCGGTATTGGGTCCGGTATCAGCCTCGCCGACGCGTTTGTGATCTTGCGCCGTACCGATCGGCAACACTGTCGTGCCATCGCACAGCACAAAAAATGACGCTTCTTCGCCGTCCATAAACTCTTCGATTACCACCTCGGCGCCGCTTTGCCCAAACTGTCCGCCGAACATATCATCAATGGCCTGAAGTGCAGTTTCCACCTCCATCGCAACAACCACGCCCTTACCAGCAGCCAACCCATCGGCTTTGACCACAATTGGGGCGCCTTGCTCTTGCACAAAGGCTTTGGCAGATACGGCGTCGGTGAAATGCCCATGGGCAGCAGTGGGCGCGCCAGCCGCTTCGCAAATCTGTTTGGTGAAATGTTTGCTGGCTTCAAGCTTTGCCGCCGCTTGATCGGGGCCAAAGGTCAAAATTCCAGCGGCGCGCAAAGCATCGGCCACACCGGCAACCAATGGCGCCTCGGGGCCTATAATAACAAAGTCAATCGACCGCGAATTGGCGTATGCCACTACGGTAGAGCCGTCATTGATATCCAAATCCACACATTCAGCGATGTTTTGCATCCCCGCATTTCCCGGAGCGACAATGAGATGATCACATTTTGGGTTTTGTTTGACTGCCCAGGCCAGCGCATGTTCACGTCCGCCGCCCCCCAAAATCAAAATATTCATCGCTGCCTCCTCTTGGCCTTTGCTTGCCCGCGTTCTAAGCTGAGCGTGCACAAGAGGCAAGTGAGGTAAGATGTCTGATTTGATCGATGATCCCAAAGATGGATTGAATGATCCCGAATTTACGGTTTCGGAAATTTCAGGCGCGATAAAACGCCTTATCGAAGGTGAGTTTTCCCATGTGCGATTGAAAGGTGAAATTGGGCGGGTGTCTTTTCCGCGCTCCGGTCATGTTTATCTAGACCTCAAAGACGAAAAGGCGGTGATTTCAGCCGTCATTTGGAAAGGCGTTGCCGCACGGCTGCAAATACAGCCCGAAGAAGGGATGGAGGTGGTTGCCACAGGCCGAGTGACGACCTTTGGCGGTCAGTCGAAATATCAATTGGTCATTGAGCAATTGAAACCGGCGGGTGTCGGCGCTTTGATGGCCATGCTTGAAAAGCGTAAAGCCGTTCTGGCAGCCGAAGGTTTGTTCCAAACCTCGCATAAGAAACAAATTCCCTACCTGCCCGAGGTTATTGGTGTTGTCACCTCGCCGTCCGGTTCGGTCATTCGTGATATTTTACATCGTTTGAGGGACCGGTTTCCGCGCAAAGTTCTGATCTGGCCAGTAGCGGTCCAAGGGGACCGCTGCGCCCCCGAGGTGTCTGCTGCCATCGCCGGATTCAACAGATTTTCGCCAGGAGCGTCTTTGCCGCGACCTGATTTGATTATTGTTGCGCGCGGCGGCGGCTCACTTGAGGATTTATGGGGATTTAATGAAGAAGCTGTTGCGCGTGCCGCCTTTGCCTCCGAGATCCCGCTGATCTCGGCAGTAGGTCATGAAACCGATACCACATTGATTGATTATGTGGCCGATCACCGGGCTCCAACCCCGACCGCTGCGGCGGAACTGGCTGTGCCCGTTCGTCATGAGCTTCTGGCGACGCTAGAAAGCCAAGAGGCGCGGATGAGCCGCGCCATGAGTACGGTTTTAACCACCAGAGGTCAGCGCATGTGGGATGTGGCCCGTGCCTTGCCACGGCTTGAGACCTTATTGGAAAACCCGCGACAGAAATTAGATCATCTGGCGGATCGGCTTCCCGCAGGGCTGAAATTGGCGCTGCAGCAGCACCGGGTGAAGCTCACCCAGTTTTCCGGGGTCCTTCGTCCCGCAGCTTTAAAAAATATTATCATGGTTGCGAAACAACAAATATCGTCCCTGTCCCCACGGCTTGAACCAGCCTTGCTGCGCGGAATTGATGTTCGAAAAACGACTTTCGAAAATACCCAGAAAAGGTTAGATATCAGACCTTTAGAGCGCGTTTTGGTGCAAGATCGTAAAGATTTGGATCAGCTTTCTAAACGGCTCTCTGACACCGGCCTGCGCCATATTTCCCAACTAGGCGAGCAACTCACTGCGCTTGACCGTTTGCGCGAAACATTGGGCTACAAAGCCACCTTAAAGCGCGGTTACGCAGTTGTCAGAGCAGACCAAAAGGTCGTGACAAGCAAGGATCAGGCGGCCAAATCTGATAGTCTTGAAATAGAATTCAAGGACGGCAAGATGAAGCTGTGGAGCGGTGGTGGGGCCAAACCGGCGCGGGCAAAAAGCTCGCCTGATCAAGGCTCTTTGTTTTAGGTCTATCCCTGCTGAATTCAGATCAAGTTATTAAATCCATGATTTTGCAGGGATGGCGCAAACCTTCTTCTGCGCGATCTGTCTAAAGTGCAAATTTTTCCCAAGCGCAACGCATCCGTCGGGTTCTGTGTCGTTTTTAGCCTCGCGTTTTGACGTAGAGTGTAGATAGAGTGGTTTAAATTTGTCAGCGGAGCTATAAATGGCATTGGATGATCGCAAAGGCGTTTGGAAATCGGGCAAAGGCAAAGGGCGGCGCACGCCCAAGGGGCGGCAATACGATGACGCGGCCCTGACCGAGGTTCGCTTGCTTTTAAAGGGCCGTGGCAGAGATCGGGATTTACTGATTGAATTTCTGCATTTAATCCAGGACAAATTTGGACATTTATCGGCAGCACACCTGCGGGCTTTGGCAGAGGAAATGCGTCTTTCCATGGCCGAGGTCTATGAGGTTGCCAGTTTTTACGCCCATTTCGATGTTGTCAAAGAAGATGAAACACCGCCGCCGGCTCTGACTATTCGCGTGTGTGATAGCCTCAGCTGTGAGCTGGCCGGATCGCAGCAGTTGCAAAAAGCACTTGAAGACGGGCTTGATCCAACCGAGGTGCGGGTTTTACGGGCGCCTTGCATGGGGCGCTGCGATACGGCGCCGGTTTTAGAGTTAGGCCATAAACATATCGATCATGCGACACCCGAAAAGGTAAATGTGGCCATAGCGGCTGGCGATACGCATGCTGTTATACCAGATTATGAAACTTTATCTGCCTATCGCAGCGGCGGCGGTTATACTGCTTTGGCCGATCTGCGAGATGGCGGTGATTGGCAAGCGGTGCAGGAAAAAGTGCTGTCCTCTGGGCTACGGGGGCTTGGCGGCGCCGGATTTCCTTCGGGTAAAAAATGGGGGTTTGTGCGCATGAACGAGGGGCCGCGCTATTTGGCGGTCAATGGGGATGAAGGAGAGCCGGGCACTTTTAAAGACCGGTACTACTTAGAACGCACGCCGCATCTCTTCCTTGAGGGAATGTTGATTGCTGCTTGGGCTGTCGAAGCCGAAAAAGCCTTTATCTATATGCGCGATGAATACCCTGCCGTACTTGCTATTCTGGCCAGAGAGATTTCTGCATTGGAAGAGGCAGGATTGGTTTTGCCAGGTTATATTGAACTTCGGCGCGGTGCGGGCGCTTATATCTGCGGTGAAGAAAGTGCGATGATCGAAAGTATAGAAGGCAAACGGGGAATGCCGCGTCACCGCCCACCTTTCGTGGCTGCGGTTGGTATCTTTGGCCGTCCGACCTTGGTGCATAATGTCGAAACCCTTTACTGGGTGGCGCGCGTGTGCCGAGAAGGTCCAGAAATTTTGTCATCAGTGGAAAAAAATGGGCGCGTAGGTTTGCGTAGCTATTCTGTATCCGGCCGCATTAAGAACCCAGGCGTTCATCTATTGCCTTCAGGATCGACAATTTCTGATATCATCGCAGCGGCCGGCGGAATGCTTGATGGCCATGTGTTCAAAGCCTATCAACCCGGCGGCCCTTCCTCTGGTCTGTTGCCTGCACATATGGGCGACATTCCTCTTGATTTTGACACCCTTCAACCACATGGCTCTTTTATTGGTTCTGCGGCGGTTGTTGTGCTGTCCGATCAGGATCGGGCCCGTGATGCGGCCTTGAATATGTTGCGGTTTTTCGAAGATGAAAGCTGTGGTCAGTGCACCCCTTGCCGGGTCGGTTGTGAAAAGGCCGTGAAACTTATGCAGGCGGAAACATGGGACCAAGATTTGCTAGAAGACATCAGTGCCGCAATGATTGATGCGTCGATCTGTGGTTTGGGGCAGGCAGCCCCTAATCCAATTCGAATGACCATAAAGCACTTCGCCGAAGAGCTTTAAGCGCAAGGTAGGGCATTTCATCGCAACGGCCTTTCATGGGCAAGATGATTGAGAACAGGACAGCCCAATTGCTGTTGCTACAAATCCAGTTTAATCAGTGGTATGCCACCTTAATCGGGCATATAAAAACTATAGATATCCAACTGGATTGGGTTTAGAGGCGCAGAATGGCATTTTTCAAGAAACTAAAAGACAGGCTGTTCAGGTCTTCTTCCAAACTGGAAGAAGGCTTGGATGCAATTGTCGAAGATGGGGGCGTACAAGAGGCTCAAACCGAAGTGGATGCCAGCTTTACAGACGTGGCTCAGATCGAAGAGCCGAAAAACCTGCCGAGCGAAGAGCCCCCTGCCGTCGAACCCCCTTCCTACGAACCCCTAATTGACGCGCCCGCGATGGAAGAGCCTGCGACTGAGGAAGCGCCAGATCAGCCCGTTGAAGCCAAGCCGACAGAAAACAATACATCTGAGCCCATCCAACCCGAGGACCCAGAGCCAGAGGCATTGGAAGAGCCCGCAAAAGCCCCACCGAAAAGCGATGATAACGCTGGTCCGGGGTTGATCGGCCGATTGATGGGACGCCGTGCGCAGGCGCCTGTGATGCGCCGGACGCTGGATGATGATATGCTTGAGCAACTGGAAGAGTTGCTTATCGCTTCGGATATGGGGGTGGACACGGCGCTGCGTGTGACAGCGAATTTATCCGAAGGCCGCTATGGCAAAAAACTGTCAGTTGAGGAAATCAAGCAACTGCTTTCGGATGAAATAACTCGGATTATGGAGCCTGTGGCAAAGCCATTGCCAATTTATCCAAAGACGCCTCAGGTGGTTTTGGTTGTGGGCGTAAACGGGTCAGGAAAAACCACAACCATTGGCAAGCTAGCAAGCCAATTCAGAGCTGCTGGAAAATCTGTCGTTATTGCCGCTGGCGATACATTTCGGGCCGCCGCAGTTGAGCAGCTGCAGATTTGGGGCGAACGTGCCGGCGTGCCGGTGCTGACTGCGCCGGAAGGATCAGATCCGGCCAGTTTAGCGTTTGATTCGATTACAAAAGCTCAGGCAGAGGGCGCTGATTTGTTGATGATTGATACCGCTGGACGGTTGCAAAACCGCGCGGATTTAATGGAAGAACTGGCCAAAATTGTGAGGGTCATTCGCAAAAAGGATCCCGATGCACCGCATAATACTTTGTTAGTTCTGGATGCCACAACCGGTCAAAACGCGCTTAGTCAGGTTGAAACCTTTAAGAAGTTGGCAGATGTAACTGGTTTGGTGATGACCAAACTTGACGGTACGGCCAAAGGTGGCGTTTTGGTTGCCTTGGCCGATAAATTTGGGTTGCCAATCCATGCAATTGGGGTCGGCGAGCAAATCGATGATTTGGCCCCGTTTGACCCCGACGACTTTGCCAAGGCTTTGACCGGGCAGGATTTATAAAAGGTGCAAAACCAAGGCACAAGCATATTTGATATTTCCATTCTCAATACGTTAGCACGTTTATGACTGAGTGGATCATCAGCCTTGAGGGCACCGAGGCCGGCAATAGGTTTGCCATGGCACTGGCCATTTCGGCTGCCTTTCTACATGCGGTTTTTGGCGCTTTGCAAAAAGGCAGGCATGATCCCTGGTTGGCCCGTGGTGCGATTGACTTTGGGTATTTTACCATGGCGGCGCCGGTTGCTTTTTTCGTCCTGCCTTGGCCTGAACCCGCCTTATGGCCTGTGTTTGGATGGATGTTTCTTATTCACCTGATTTACAAGCTGCTTCAAGGTCACGCCTATACAAGAGGCGCCTACACAGTGGTCTATCCAATCGTGCGGGGCTCAGCGCCCCTTTTTGCGATTTTGGGTGCGTTTGTGATGTTTGGAGAAACATTATCGGCGGTTCAGTGGGGTGGGGTTTTCGTACTTTTGTCCGGGATATTTGGCTTAGCGATCTTTAACGCGTTTTACCTTCAGGCAGCGCGTGAAACTTTATTCAGCGCGCTTCTTTTTGCCGTTCCCACGGGTCTTTTTGTTGCGCTTTATACCACCTATGATGCGTTCGGAATTCGATTGGCGGAAAACCCGATGACTTTTCTGGTTTGGTTTTTTGTTATTGATGGTGTGGCTTTGCCGCCCTTTGCCTACTGGCGGTGGAAAAATATGGAAGTCCGCCCACCTATGATACCGCTTTTACAACGTGGCTATATCGGCGGCATTGTGGCATTTTTTAGCTTCGGGTCGATAATGTTGGCAACCCGACTGGACAAAGTCGGAGAAGCCGCCATATTGCGTGAAACGTCAACAGTATTTGCGGCGATCATTGGATGGTACTTTTTAAAAGAAACCGTTGGCCCATGGCGAGTTGCCCTCATGACACTCATAGCGGCAGGAGCCGTTATTGTTGAAATTGGAAGTTGAGAGAAAAAGAAATGTCAGATAAAAACGCATCTCCCTTGGTAACATCAATATTAGAGATCGGGCCAGTTGTTGTTTTTTTTGCCGTCTTTATTTGGCGAAAAGGGGAAACGGTTATCCTAAATGGCGTTGAGTATTCGAATTTTATTCAAGCCACTGCCGTCTTCGTCCCTTTGATGATCTTCGCTACTTTTTTGGCGTGGTTGGTGAATGGTCGTGTGTCAAAAATGCAGCTTCTGACGCTTATCATGGTGACTGTTTTTGGCGCATTGACGATTTTTCTGAACGATGAGCGGTTCATCAAAATGAAACCGACCTTGATCTATTTGTTGTTTGGCGGGGTGCTCACATTCGGGCATCTACGCGGCAAAAACTACCTTGGATCCTTGATGGGCGAGCGATCCCCAATTCGAGATGAAGGATGGGCCATCATCAGTCGCAGGGTGACGATATTTTTTTTCGCGTTAGCATTTCTGAATGAAGCCATCTGGCGTACGCAAACCAATGAAGTATGGGTATATTTCAAGACTTTTGGATTAACAGCTGCCCTGTTCATATTTATGGTTTTCCAGTATCCAGTTCTAAAGAAATATGGCGACTTTGAAGATTAAAATTTCCTAAGCTATTATCTTTGCTTGAATAACAGCTCTTGGGCTTTTTTATCACTTTGCAGGTTAGATCGACGCTCGGCGGCGACCGCTCTGCCAACTTGAACCGCTGGGCGCGATTTGATGGTTTGAAGCCAGCGGTCAAGATTTGGTTTGTCGTCCAGTGTTTGCTGTTGCCCACGCCACAGTGATACCCAAGGCCAAAGTGCCATATCGGCGATCGAGAAAAAGTTTCCTGCAACAAATTCATGTGTTTCTAATTGGTGGTTGAGCACAGAATAGAGCCGACCTGTTTCGGCGCGATAGCGGTTTTTCGCGTAAGGTAAATCATGCGGGGGCGTCATAGCCGGCGCATATTTAAGAAAGTGGTGCGCTTGCCCCGCCATTGGGCCAACGCCACCCATTTGCCACATCAACCACTGATCAACTGCCACGCGGTCGCGTTCGTTCTGACCGTAGAACAAGCCTGTTTTACGGGCTAGATATTGCAAGATTGCGCCCGATTCAAAAACCGATATGGGTTCACCATCTGGTCCGTTGGGGTCAATAATTGCGGGCATGCGATTATTGGGTGAGAGCCGTAAAAAATCTGGCTCAAATTGTTGTCCGGCCCCGATATCAACAAGATTGACGTCGTAAGGCAGGTCCATCTCTTCAAGCGCGATTGAGATTTTCCAACCGTTGGGTGTAGGCCAGTAATATAGCTGGATAGGTTTGCTCATAGTTCTCTCCTCGCCCCCCGAAATCAGTATGTGGCTTTTTTTGTTGAAGCTTCAAGAGAGGAAGAAAATAAATTCATATTTTTCGATAGGGCATTTAATTGAGCTTGGGCTGTTCTGTCTGTCGTCCATCAATTAAATTGGATGAAGCCCTTTGTTGTCGACACAAGCTGGCAGGTGAGGAAATCAAGAATACTTGGTCAATGAATGTCGACCAATCCAACTGGGGGACGTTGCAGCGTATTTTTGGCTTGAAGATGGCCCTACCTTTGGCAGCAGTGGCTATTTGTTTCGTGCGGCATTTTGAGAACATCATTTCACGACTTGTGCTAATTTACGTGACGCTTGACCGCTCGGCAGAGCGCAAGTATACGCGTGTCAGTGGCGATTTGTTACCGGATTGTGGGCCACGTTAAAAATTCCACTAAAAGGTCAGGAGGAATGCCCCCTTTCGCTTGACCGCGTTATTGGGGGTTTTTTTGAGCCTGATCGGCCCGAGGGATGCAATGGAAAAAAATCTAAACAACCGGACCAAAATGGTCCATGGTGGTGTGCGGCGAAGCCAATATGGTGAGGTAAGCGAAGGCTTGTTCCTTACGCAAGGGTTTGTTTATGACAGCGCCGAACAGGCAGAAGAGCGGTTTTTAGAACCAGCAGAGGACGAATTTATCTATGCACGATATGGCAATCCGACAATTGCGATGTTCCAAGATAGGATTGCTGCGTTAGAAGGTGCAGAAGATGCCTTTGCGACGGCCTCTGGCATGGCAGCTGTAAGCGGGGCTTTGTGCGCAATGGTTCGATCTGGGGATCACATTGTTGCCGCCCGGGCGCTTTTTGGATCCTGCCTTTATGTGCTCGAAGAAGTCTTAAGCAGGTTTGGCGTAGAAGTGAGCTTTGTTGATGGCACCGATTTAGATCAATGGCGCAGCGCTATTCGGCCAACGACAAAAGTTATATTTTTTGAAACTGTCTCAAACCCGACACTTGAAGTGATTGATATTGCCGCTGTTTCAAAGCTGGCGCACGGGGTGGGTGCAAAAGTGGTTGTTGACAATGTGTTTGCAACGCCGGTTTTTTCAAGAGCTGTTAGCCAAGGCGCAGATGTGGTTGTATATTCGGCAACAAAACATATCGATGGTCAAGGCCGGACACTGGGTGGGGTCATCCTCGGCTCGCGAGAGTTTATCCGTGAAACTGTTGAACCCTATATGAAGCATACTGGCGGCGCGATGAGTCCCTTTACAGCTTGGGTAATGCTCAAAGGGTTGGAGACCATCGAGTTGAGAGTGCGAGCCCAGGCCGAGACGGCGCAATTGATTGCCGAGCGGCTTACTGGTCACGAAAAACTTCACCATCTGATTTACCCTGGCCATTGCACACATCCACAACACGCATTGGCCATAGCCCAAATGCAACAGGGTGGAACAGTTTTATCATTGGATATTAAAGGCGGTAAAGACGCCGCGTTTACATTTTTAAATTCTCTTGAAATTGCAATTATTTCCAATAATTTAGGGGATGCAAAGTCAATTGCGACCCATCCTGCCACAACGACACATCAACGTCTGCCTGAGGCGCAGAAAGACGCGCTTGGAATAACTGATGGTTTGATACGGTTTAGCGTAGGTCTAGAGCATCCAGATGACTTAATAGCTGATATCTTACGCGCGCTGGATGCAGTGTAAAACTCTAAAGGTGATTGAAATAAAAGCATTAAAAGTGATCTGAAATGTTGGATTTGACGTAATTCACAACAGAACTGGATTTTAATCCGCTGATTGCATAGATTATACAGTAACTACTTTGGCCAAAGGGGGCTATGATGAACATTCACACTCGAAGCGTGGAGCAACAACCCACCCTTGATCAATTAAAGGACGCAATGCGCGTTTTGCGCCAATGGGCCGCGCATTCTGATCCCGAGCAAATTGACTCTTTAGATGCTGAACTTTTATCGCGATTTGTACCGTCGAAATATCCGGACTTATCATCAGAGTACCCAGCTGACTTCAAGGCCGACGATGCATATAAAGCGAGCATGCCTGATTTGCAGAATGGTCCTAGCAAGCTTATAAAGGGTGAAAACCAACAGATTCAACATGTTGGAATATCCAATTTTAGACTGCCCATTCGCTATATATGCCGTGATGGTGGCGAGCAAACTCTTGAAACATCGGTGACCGGAACGGTGAGCCTTGATGCGGATAAAAAAGGGATCAACATGTCCCGGATTATTCGCAGCTTTTACAAGCATGCTGAGAAAAAATTTAGCTTTGAAGTCATGGAAATGGCGATTGATGATTACAAAAAGGATCTTGAGAGTTTTGATGCCCGTATTCTTATGAAATTTTCATTTCCTGTCAAAGTAGACAGCTTACGTTCGGGAATTTCGGGGTATCAATATTACGACTTAGCCCTTGAACTGGTTGATCAAAACGGTATCCGATCAAAAATATTGCATTTGGACTATGTCTATAGCTCAACCTGCCCCTGTTCGCTGGAATTGAGTGAGCACGCCCGCCGCGAACGTGGTCAGCTTGCCACGCCGCATTCCCAAAGATCGGTGGCGCGCATTTCGGTGGTGTTGACCGAAGCCAAGGTGCTTTGGTTTGAGGATCTTATTGACCTATGCCGGGCGGCTGTTCCTACCGAAACCCAAGTGATGGTCAAACGCGAGGATGAACAAGCATTTGCAGAATTAAATGCTGCTAATCCAATTTTTGTTGAAGACGCGGCGCGACTATTTTGCAAGCAATTGAAAGCAGATGCTCGGGTGGGTGATTTCCGCATTATCGCAAGCCACCAAGAGAGCTTGCACAGTCATGACGCGATTTCAGTTCTTACCGAGGGTAAAACTTTTGCTCACCAGTCGATTGATCCCAAGCTATTTGCAAGTTTGATCCACACAGGTTAGGCGCCTTTTGTCGATCCACTCTTGACAGTGCTCAGCGGAACAGCCAACGCTGACGCACATGATTGACCTGAGACCTGTTGGATATGTAATCGGTATCTTGCTGGCCCTTTTGGGGGGCGCGATGGTATTGCCTTTTCTTGTCGATTTGGCAGAGGGGCGGGGCCAATGGATGGTTTTTGCCCAAAGCGCAATCATTACTGGACTGTTCGGCACGCTGCTGGCCATTGCTTGTTCCAATGGAGTCAAAGAGGGCCTCACCATTCAGCAAACGTTTTTGCTTACCACTGGGGTTTGGCTGGCATTGCCCTTATTTGGGGCGTTGCCATTTGTTTTCGGGGCAACAGAGGCCCGTTATGTCGACGCATTTTTCGAAGCAATGTCAGGTCTGACAACAACCGGATCAACGGTGTTGAGCGGTTTAGAAAATCTGCCAAAGGGTTTGCTTTTGTGGCGCGGCATTCTGCAATGGCTGGGCGGTATCGGTATCATCGTTGTCGCCATGGTTTTCCTGCCTGAGTTAAGAGTAGGCGGAATGCAAATTTTCAAAGCAGAAGCTTTTGATACATTGGGAAAAATTTTACCTCGTGCGACCACCATTTCAATCCAGATATCCTTTATTTATGTCTCGATCACGATGGCCTGTGTCGTGGCTTATTTTGCAGTCGGCATGTCTGCTTTTGATGCCACGGTGCATGCAATGACCACGGTGGCTACGGGTGGGTTTTCAAATTATGATGCATCTTTCGCCGCCTTTCCGGCCGCCGTCGAGTATGTGGCTGTGGTGTTTATGATCCTCGCGGCTTTACCGTTTGTGCGTTACGTTCAATTGCTGAACGGCAATCAAACGGCAGTCTTTAAAGATGCCCAAGTGCGCAGCTTTTTAACGGTGATTTTCGCATTGGTCGTTATGACAGCGCTAGTGCTTTTGAGCTTTGATCAATTAGAAAAAGAAACAGCGGTTCGCAAAGCCTTGTTTAATATTACTTCAATCATCAGTGGCACTGGCTATGCCAGCTCTGATTATATGCAGTGGGGTAGTTTTTTAGTTACGTTGTTCTTTTTCATCGGATTGATAGGCGGCTGTGCTGGCTCTACGGCCTGCTCTGTTAAAATCTTTCGCTACCAATTGGTTTTTGCCTCGGTCAAAACGCAATTAATGAAGATCAAATCACCAAATGGGGTGTTCGTGCCGCAATATGATGGCCGCGCGATCAATGATGAGGTGTTGAATTCGGTGATGTCATTTTTCACTTTCTTTTTGGCAACACTTGGGGCGGTTGCAGTCTTATTGGGGATGACCGGATTGAATTTTATCACGTCGCTGTCTGCGGCGGCTTCGGCCTTGGCTAATATTGGGCCGGGTCTTGGCGCGGAAATTGGACCAACGGGGAATTTTTCAGGTCTCAATGATACTGCAAAGTGGATTTTATCTGCCGCCATGCTGATTGGTCGTCTTGAACTGCTGGCAGTTTATGCCATTTTGACCGTACAGTTTTGGAGAGCATAAAGAGATGAAAAGACCATTAGGCGCGCAGATTTCCCATTACCTTAAAAGTCATGATGTCGAGATAATTTTTGGCATCCCGGGCGTGCATAATCAGGAAATGTATCGGGGCATTGAGGAAGCAGGGATACGACATGTGCTCGCACGTCACGAACAGGGCGCGGGATTTATGGCCGATGGGTATGCACGCGCAAGCGGCAAACCTGGTGTGGCCTATGTCATCACTGGGCCGGGGCTTTGTAATATCATGACGCCCATGGGACAGGCCTATTCGGATAGCGTATCAATGCTGGTGTTATCCTCATGCTTGGATGAAACTTCAGCCCGGCGCGGTCAGTTGCACCAGATGCTGGATCAGGCTGCAGCGGCCCGCACGGTATGCGATTGGTCCGAACCGGCCCACAGTGCGGCGGCGGCCTATACAATGATTGACCGTGCCTTTGAAGAATTTGCGACCCAAAGATCACGGCCAAAACACATTCAAGTCCCGATCGCGCAACTGGAAGCAATCGCTGAACCCGGGCCAGTGCGACATGCGCCGGCGCAGCCTGTAAAAACTGAGGGTGCGGCCCTTTCGGCTGTTGCAAAATTGGTTCAAAAGGCCTGCAGGCCGCTTTTTATCTTTGGCGGGGGGGCGAGCGGCGCGAATGTTATGCCCTTACTTGCAAAAACTGGTGCTGCGGCAATTTGCACCTTTGCTGGGCGAGGCTTGGTGGCTGCAGATTACCCTCTTTACCTCGGAGCCTGTCTTGCCAGACCAAGTTCAGCGGACATAATTGGAACAGCAGATTTGGTTGTCGTCATTGGCAGCGAATTGGCAGAGGTTGATATGTGGCGCGCCCAATTGGGTCATCAAGCTAGCTTGGTTCGAATTGATATTGATCCGCAGGTGCTTTCCGATTCGCAAGGCGCAGATATCCGCATCTTGATGTCAGCGGAGAATTTCGCTGAGCGACTAAATGCGCTGCTAGACGCAGGGGATAAACACACTGATTGGCAGCCGGATGAAGTCAGACAAGCAAGGAAAAAGTGGACGGCCGAGGCAGATGCCGAGTTTCCAGGTATTTTGCCAGTTTGCCGGGCCCTACAACAGGTCATGCCGGAGCAGGCAATGATTTATTCCGATATGACCCAATTTGCCTATTTGGCAAAGGAGTTATGGGATATGCCGCGCGCGGCCCATTGGCATCATCCTTCGGGTTTTGGCACTTTGGGCTATGCATTGCCGGCTGCAATTGGCGGCGCTGTGGCGCGTAAAGATTTGCCCACTGCTGCCGTAGCTGGCGATTACGGGTTTCAATACACGCTGCCCGAATTGGGGGTTGCGGTTGAATTAGGTTTAAGTCTGCCGATCCTTCTGTGGGACAACACCAAGCTGAAAGCCATCGAAGATAGTATGGTTGCCGCCCAGATCGCGCCAAACGCCGTTCAAGCGCTGAATCCTGATTTTTGCGCGGTGGCAATTGCCTACGGCGCTGCTGCGTGCCGTCCGCAAACACTGACTGAATTGCAATCAGCCCTGATCAAGGCGTTTGAAGAACCTCGACCAACGGTTATTCATATGACTGCTGAACTTGGGTGATTGCTAAGTTTAATCTTTCCAGCAATTCACCAGAGCAGTGATTGACCGAGCGTGCTTTGCCAAAAGCACGTCTTCGATAGGGTTTTGGCCTGAATAAGTCTGGACAAAAATTCCTAGGCTCGCCAGTTGATCAATAATTTCTTGTGAGTTCAGAGCGAAATGAACATTCTTTGGAAGGCTTCGAGGGCCTGCCGATGAATCAAGCAATAAACCCGATACCGCCCCAGATTGGTTAAGGATCGGCCCGCCGACATCGCCCTTCATGGTTGGTATCGATAGCCTTATAATGTCTTCACGCCCCTCTAATCCGCGCATCTCATCGGCTGTTCCTTTTGTGATGCTTGGGAGGTCGAGCCGCCCTTGATATGAGTAGCCTGCTGAAATCACCGGATCATTTATACCAAGGGGCATACGTGCGAATTGGGCAACAGACAGGGGAACCAAACGGCCTTCGGGGGCTAATATTGCAAAGTCGGCCTCATTATCTGGGTTCAATACCTTTGCCTTGAAATTGGGCCGGATGGTGATCTCATCACATTGCTCAAGTGCGGCGGCGTCGGTTATTACATATCCTTCATCCGTTGCAAAAATTCCTGATCGGGAAAATAAAGGCTGCCTTAATTCCAATCCGAAAAGAGCATCTATTTCTTGTGTTTTTCCATCTGCGAGCGTTGGGTCTAAGGCGCCTGAGATTGTCTCGAAACTGTTTTTGATATTGCCTAGAAGTCGCTTGCGACGGATGTCATCAGCAACAGGCCAAACCAAGATGTAGCCTTTAATCTCTCCTTGGCTCAAAAATGCTTGGGCAAAGGATGTAATCTGGCTGTTCTGTCCAGAAATGGAAAAACTGTCATCCAATAGCTTTCTTGACCCATCAGGAGGTAGAAGGCTTAAAGTTTGCAGGGCTCGATATAGTGCCCGCAGTGCGGCTCGATCGCCCTTTTGCGAAATCACATAAGCCGCCTGAGGGCCGCCATCGGTTGCCTTAAAATGCGCAAGCGGAGGATCATAATGGGAAAACTCAAGCACACCCATTGGCAAATTAATAACAACACCAGTTTGTAGGTCTGTGATTTTCTCAATGCCCAACTCGGTCAGTATGTAGTGATATTGCATTATAAGAATGTTACGTTGCAAAGTGGAAAGTACACCTGTTGCCGGAAACTGATTGGCATTTTGCCACTGTTTCATCGAGTTCCGAGTGCCTGTTCCAAACATGCCATCGATGGATGAGCTGTAATATCCCGCCCATTGCAATGCGCGCTGCAACTCTTTTTTTGCAGATCTGTCTAAAATGCTTTCAGATTTCCGTGCTTGGTCTAATGTTTCATCTTCTGAACGATCAATTGCACTTAGATCGTATCCCTCGATTTTCTCAACGGTTTGAGAAAAGATATTTGTCGCGCCAGGGGTGTCCGTGCTTTCAGCTGTTTCGGGTCCAGAGGGCCAAATTTTCTGCCGAAAATTATCCCCTGTTGAGATAAAGCTATCAAATGGGATTTCCAAAGTATTGCGCAGGTTCTGATACTCTAACTCTATTTCATCCTGCGTAAAGGGGCCAACGGCAATGGCATACCACCCAGAGCCAAGTGAAAAAGCATGCACATTCGGCAATCGCACTGCATATTTTCGCGCGCGATCTTCTGCTTCTAACAAACTGGGCTGGGCTTCAATTTGGACCCACAGGCTGTCGTCAGCAAGTAAGAAAGTGGGTAGTAAAATTGCTCCTACAATCACTGAAAAAATTTGACGCCACATAATAACTCCAATTCATAATCTTTGTGGCTTGTCTGATTGCTTCAGAAGCCTAAGTTCGCTGTTCTTTGTTGATATGTAGCGCCCAGCCAAAAACAATGCCAGAGTTACATGAAATTTCTCGGTGAATTTTGTTATTATTCTACTTCCAAAGCTCCGCAGAACAGTAGATTGATTGACCCTTGCCGCGGCTTTGCCTAAGTAGAGGCGAACAAAGCCGTCACAGACAGGGCATTAGATCAATGACACCCACCAAGCCCACTTCTTTTCAAGATATTATTCTACGTCTCCAAGCTTATTGGTCGGCCAAAGGCTGCGCGATTATGCAGCCCTACGATATGGAGGTCGGGGCAGGTACCTTTCATCCTGCAACAACGCTGCGCTCGTTGGGATCGCGGCCTTGGGCAACGGCTTATGTCCAGCCCTCGCGCCGGCCAACAGATGGCCGATATGGAGAAAACCCCAATCGCATGCAGCACTATTATCAGTATCAAGTGCTGATCAAGCCCAGCCCACCCGATTTACAAGAGCTATATCTTGGGTCCCTAGAGGCCATTGGAATTGATATGGCCCTGCACGACATTCGCTTTGTGGAAGATGATTGGGAAAGCCCGACCTTAGGCGCTTGGGGTCTTGGCTGGGAAGTATGGTGCGATGGTATGGAGGTGTCACAGTTTACGTATTTTCAGCAGGTCGGCGGCCATGACTGCCATCCAGTTTCAGGCGAGCTCACCTATGGTCTAGAGCGGTTGGCTATGTATGTTCTTGGTATTGACCATGTTATGGACATGCCATTCAATGATCCGCAAAACCCCATAGCTTTGACATATGCCGATGTATTCAAGCAAACCGAAGAAGAATATGCACGTTGGAATTTTGATGTGGCCGATACGGAAGTCTTGCTGCGCCATTTCGAAGATGCCGAAGCCGCCTGTGCAACCATATTGGCGCAGGAGCCGATCGATCCTAAAACCGGCAAACGCATCATCATGGCGCATCCGGCCTATGATCAGTGTATTAAAGCCAGCCATCTTTTCAATCTATTGGATGCGCGTGGGGTTATTTCGGTGACCGAGCGACAAGCATATATAGGGCGTGTGCGTGCCTTGGCCAAACAATGTGCAGATGCCTTTGTGATGACTGAGGCCGGCGGATACAGCGCATGATGGGTAAATTTCTGGCGATCGTTCTTGTGGTCTGCGGCGTTATTGCAGGTGGGGCAATGTATTACTTGCAAGTTTATGCTTATTATAGCGCCGTTGAGCCGAACGGCACGTCCGATGTGGTTTTAACACCTCTAGACGGCTCTGATGTCCAAGCGATTGGGTATAGCGACTTCACGGCAATAGACTCCAACAGTTCACCAATCCGCTACCGTGCGTGCTTTACTGCACAAAACACTGCAAATGAGTTAAAGGCGTTATACATTACCATCATGGATGCAGAACCCCTGGTGGCGCCGGGGTGGTTTGATTGTTTTGATGCCGAAGAAATTGGCGCCGCAATAGAGGCACAAAACGCGATAAGTTTTCTATCCATTGAAAATGTATCCTATGGCATCGACCGAATTGTAAGTATACGCGACGATGGCCGTGGCTATGCATGGAATAGGATCAATAAATGCGGTAAAATTGCCTTTGCCGGAAAGCCTGTGCCCCCAAACTGTCCTACACCGCCCGAAAGTAACTGATATGCCAGATCTTCTTATTGAACTTTTCTCCGAAGAAATCCCGGCCCGGATGCAGACCCGTGCGGCGGAAGATTTAAAAACCAGAGTTACCAATGGTTTGGTTGAGGCGGGACTTACATATTCAGGTGCTGCAGGGTTTTCGACACCGCGGCGCTTGACGCTTACTGTTCATGGCTTACCAGAAGAAAGCCCTTTGGTGCGCGAAGAGCGGAAAGGCCCCCGTGTCGATGCCCCAGAAAAAGCCATAGAGGGTTTTTTGCGCGGCACGGGTTTAAGCCGAGATCAACTGGCCATTAGAGATGAAAAAAAAGGGCAAGTGTATTTCGCCACCATCGAAACACCCGGCCGACCAACTGCTCAAATCGTCGGCGCCGTTCTGGAAAACGTTATTCGGAATTTTCCTTGGCCCAAGTCAATGCGCTGGGGCAGTGGTTCCTTGCGCTGGGTTCGGCCGCTGCATTCTATTCTTTGTTTTTTGAGTGATGAAAGTGGCGCGAAAATTGTTGATTTGGACATTGACGGCATCCGAGCAGGCGACAGCACCTGCGGTCATAGGTTCCTGGACCCAAAGAGGTTCTCGGTTTCGAACTTTGAAGACTATGCAGCCAAACTGAAACAGTCATTTGTAATTCTTGATGCTGCCGAGCGTGCAGAAGTCATTTGGCAGGAGGCCAGCAATCAGGCGTTTGCATTAGGTCTAGAGCTTGTCGAGGATCGTGGTCTTTTGGCCGAAGTAGCAGGCTTGGTTGAGTGGCCAGTGGTGCTTTTGGGACGTATTGAAGAGCAGTTTCTTGATCTTCCCCCAGAGGTTTTGCAAGCCTCGATGAAAGAACATCAAAAGTTCTTTTCCCTGCGTAATCCTAAAACAGGCCGCATTGAATATTTCGCAACTGTCGCCAACAGAGAAACCGCAGACCAAGGCGCAACAATTTTGTCGGGCAACCAAAAGGTTCTCGCAGCACGCTTGGCGGATGCTAAGTTCTTCTGGGAAAATGACCTGCGTATTGCCAAATCCCACGGTTTGACACTTTGGGCAGACAGCCTTGAAAATGTAACATTCCACAACAAGCTGGGTAGCCAGAAGCAGCGTGTCGATCGGATGGCCGGTTTGGCCCAAAGTTTAGCACCTTATGTGGGGGCAGATACAGATTTAGCTGCGCAAGCCGCGCAGGTGGTAAAGGCGGATCTGGCCTCGGAAATGGTCTATGAGTTTCCCGAGCTGCAAGGTCTTATGGGGCGGTATTATGCCAGTGCCGCTGGTTTGCCGGACGCAGTGGCGCAGGCTGTCCAAGCCCATTATTCGCCCCTTGGCCCATCAGACACTGTTCCTTCCGAGTCGGTTTCAGTTTCGGTCGCTTTGGCTGATAAAATAGATATGCTCGCCGGATTTTGGTCTATTGATGAAAAACCAACAGGCAGCAAAGATCCTTTTGCCCTGCGCCGCGCGGCCTTGGGTGTGATTAGGCTGCTTTTGGAAAACAAAATAACGATGCCATTGACAGAGGCATTTGCATTGAGCGGATCAAAAATCGATACCTCTGATTTACTTGGATTTTTCCATGACCGTCTAAAAGTGTTTTTGCGCGATCAAGGGCTGCGCCATGATGTTATTGATGCGTGTGTTTCCCTTGAGGGCAATGATGACTTGCTGCTTGTGGTCAATCGCGCGAAAGCGCTGTCTGAATTTCTTGCCTCAGAAGATGGAGGTAATTTAGTGCAGGGGTTCAAACGCGCCAATAATATTTTGGCGCAAGCCGAGGAAAAAGACGGTGTTGAATATTCTTATGGCGCGGATGTAAAATTTTCCCAAAGTGATGAAGAGCGGGAATTATTTGCAGCTCTTGAGGTCCAGTCAAAGGTGATTAAATCAGCACTGAAGCAAGAAGATTTTTCCAAGGCGATGAGCGGGATGGCCGCTTTGAGGGCGCCGGTTGATGCCTTTTTCGAAGCTGTGCAAGTGAATACCGATAATGAGGTTGTACGGCGTAACCGGCTGAATTTACTAAATCTCATTCGCTCTACTTGTCGGGCCGTTGCGGATTTGACAAAGATAGAAGGCTAATCTTGCCATCTCAGGGGAAGCTTTTTCTTGCTTGCGCCGCTAATCACTTTATGCTGCGCTGAAGAAAGAAGGATGCTGCAGTGCAGAAAGATCAGTCAGATATAACGCTGGTAACCCCGAACGCACCAATTTCCGCCCCGACACACGGGGGGAGGGCCAAGTGTTTGCAACGTTTGGTACGGCTTGAATTGCCTGTCCCAAAGACAGTTGCCCTATCCTTTGATGTGGTTCACGGTATCGCGGCCAATCAAATGCCTGATATTGGGCAGATTTTGGACCATTTTGATCCAGATGCCTTATTATGTGTTCGGCCTTCTTCAGAAAGTATTGACTGGGGTGGACCAAAGGCAATTCTAAACATTGGTATGAACCAAGCGCGGTTTTCGGCGCTGTCCGAAACTCTTGGTACAGAGGCTGCGGCGAAAGTCTATTATTGGTTTATACAAGCCTATTCCATTCATGTGGCGCGACTGGACCCAGAAATATTTGATCACATCCAAGGTCAGGGGCAGGCGGCGCTAGAAGCCGCACTGCGCGCCTATGAAGAAGAAACAGAAGAAGTTTTCCCACAGGCACGTTCGGTGCAGCTGGCAGAAGTATTGCGCTCTATGGCGCGGGCCTGGGGAGGGACAACCGCCAGGTTGTTGCGGCAGGCCAAAGGCGCGCCGGTTGATGCTGGCTTAGGACTTGTTGTCCAAAAAATGGCCTTTGGCGTGGGACGCGGTGAGTGTGGCTCTGGTGTTCTGCAATTGGTTGATAGCGATACAGGCCAGCCAAATGTGGTTGGACGATATCGCCGCCAAAGTCAGGGACGATACGGATTGAGTGATAATGATGGTGTGATGTATTTGACCCGCGATAAGCGCGGTCCGTCGCTAGAAGAAGCCGTACCAGATATCCTTAAAACTCTGCAGGAGCAGGCAACACTTATGCGTCAGCGTCTGCGCGAAGAAATGCAAATTGAATTTACCATTGAAGATGGAAATCTGCATATTCTTGATGGAATTCGCGCACCTCGTCGGGCCTCGGCAGCATTGAGGATTGCTGTCTCTTTAGCAAAAAGTGGTGTGATTTCAAAACAAGAGGCTTTGCTGCGAATAGAACCTCGCTCTTTGGGTGAATTGTTGCACAGGCAGGTGCATCCAGATGCAAACCGGGATGTTTTGGCGCAAGCCGTTGCAGCCAGCCCTGGGGCCGCAACCGGCCAGATTGTCTTTAGCGCCGAGGCCGCTCAGGCAAGCGCTGCACGCAGCGAGGCTTGTGTTCTGGTACGCCGAGAAACCAGCCCCGAAGATATTCGCGGTATGCATGCAGCCTCTGCGGTTTTGACGGAGCGCGGTGGAATGACAAGCCACGCTGCTGTGATTGGTCGTGGCTTGGGACTCCCTTGCGTTGTCGGTGCATCCTCCATTCGTTTTCAGATAAGAAAAAAGCAACTGGTAACCCCAGATGGCAGAATCTTCCGAGAAGGCGATATACTAACTATCGATGGCAGCAATGGTCAGATACTCGCTGGTGAGCCACCGATGGTCGAGGCTGTGCTTGATGATGCATTTCAATCCCTAATGGGTTGGGCCGATGAGGTTAGCGATATTGCTGTGAGGGCCAACGCAGATACGCCGACAGACGCCCAGACAGCGCGCAATTTTAACGCCCATGGCATCGGATTATGCCGGACCGAGCATATGTTCTTTGAAGCGGATCGCCTAACAGTAATGCGCGAGATGATTTTTGCAAATGATAGTAATGAGCGCCGGGCCGTTTTGGACAGGTTATTGCCCATGCAGCGGGCGGATTTCATTAAACTTTTCGAGATCATGCAAGGCTTGCCAGTCTGCATTCGCTTGTTTGATCCGCCACTTCACGAATTTTTACCCACGGATCGGGCAGGCCTTCGAGATTTGGCCGAGGCTTTGGATTTGCCAATGTCTGATGTAACACGGCGGGTAGAGGCAATGGGCGAATATAATCCAATGCTGGGTCTGCGTGGTGTGCGTTTGGGTATTACAGTGCCTGAAATTTATGAAATGCAGGCGCAAGCCATATTTGAAGCCACCATTGAATCTAAAAATGCCGAAGCGCCGGTGGTGCCCGAGATTATGATCCCCTTGGTAAGTGCCAAGCGAGAAGTCGAATTGGTGAAATCACGTATTGAAGCTGTTGCCGCAGCAGTGCGTACAAACACAGGTGTGGATTTTGATTATAAATTGGGTGTTATGGTTGAAACCCCGCGTGCAGCACTTAGGGCCAATGAGATTGCGATCAACTCTGCCTTTTTAAGCTTTGGAACAAATGACCTCACTCAAATGACCTATGGTTTGTCCAGAGATGATGCCGGCCGATTTATGTCTACGTATGTTCAACAAGGTGTTTTCCCAGAGGATCCTTTCCACACTTTGGATGTTGAAGGGGTTGGTGAATTATTACGAGTGGGGGCCGAGCGTGCTCGCGTGTCTAACCCTGAGGTTGTAATTTCAATTTGTGGGGAACATGGCGGTAGCCCTGAATCTATCGCATTTTGCCGTGATCATGGCTTTGATTATGTATCTTGTTCACCTTTTCGTGTTCCAGTGGCGCGTCTTGCAGCAGCGCAGCTTGCAATCTTGGATCAGACAACTTAAATGCCCCCAAAGCGACTCAAGTTGAGCATTCATTGGCGGCTGAATCTAGCAAAATAAAGGTGCCAAGGGCCGTTCTCATACTGGAGTCGATTGGGTCAAAAAGGTGAAAAGCAGTGATACTCCGACTATTTATTTTGGTCCTCATAACCTTAGGGAGTGTATCATCGGTTCACGCCGATGTCCCAGATACCTCAATTTCCAACACGATTGCTTTGGATAAAAAATTCAGATCTTCTCTGTCCCATTGGAAATTAGAAACGCTGATGCGCGCGTCAGAAGGTGGCAATGAAAATCTTTATACCATTAATTATTTAGCAGCTCTGCCCGCGCCTAAAGGCGGAAAACAGTGGGCATGTTTGGCTGAGGCGCTTTATTTTGAAGCTCGGGGGGAAGAAATCAAGGGGCAATTTGCGGTTGCGGAAGTGATCCTGAACCGGGTTGATAGTGCTTCTTTTCCATCCTCTCCTTGCGGTGTGGTGCATCAGGGTACTGGACGACGTTTTGCGTGCCAATTCACCTATGATTGTGATGGTCGTGCTGAGGTCATTCGTGACCAAAAGGCCTATATTCAAGTTGGCAAAGTTGCTCAGATAATGCTTGAAGGGGCGCCGCGTCGCTTAACCAAGGGTGCGCTTTATTATCACACCAAATCGGTCAATCCGAAATGGGCCCGAAGTTTTTCCAAAACAGTGACGATTGGCAGTCATTATTTTTATGTACCACCGCAAAAAATTGCCAAAAATAACTGAATAAGGCACTGTGTGACGTAGTTGACGTTCTGGATGACGCGCTTGATCGACGCAGGCTCGAAGTTTTTGCCTATGACTGGTGAATGAAACAATCTTGGGTTTGGTATAATGACCAATGAAATTCGGCTCGCTTTTGCCCACCCCTCAGAACGGTCAGAGGCAAGCTCGACAAAGGTTCTGGATAGAATTTCCTTGCGTGATCACGTGGTCGAAGTTGAAATTGGGGCATTTCAAACAGAGCGTGGGACCACTCAACGCATCTGCTTTAATGTGGTCGTAGAAGTAAAACCTGCCAGTCAGACTACAGATGACGTAGATCGCATTTTATCCTATGATAAAGTCACAGATGCCATTTCCTATGAATTAGAGCTTGAGCGCTTGAATTTGCTGGAAACACTGGCCGACCGCGTGGCCGAAAGAATATTGCTAGAACCTCAGGCCGTGCGGGTTTTTGTCCGGATCGAAAAATTGGATCGTGGACCTGGCGCATTGGGCGTTGAAATTGTTCGTGATCGTCAGGATATTGAGCAACTGGTAGAGCCGGATGCAGCAGATAAATTGCACCCGCGTTTGGTTTACCTGTCAAATTCGGCCATTGCCAGTGAACACTTAACTGGGTGGCTGGACAGCCTGAGCGCCTCACATGTTCCGGCAATTCTATGTGTTGGTTTGCCACTGGAAACTGCGCCAGAGGTTGCTAATTCTGCTGTTGCCCGGCGCATTTCTCTTTTGGCAATCGAACAAAATGCTTGGGTATTGGCCGCACGGGATAGCCGCTGTGTTGTTGTGGCCTCGAAAACTGAATTGGACTGGTCGATAAAGAATGGAATGATCAGCGTATGGGCACCCTCAAAAATGGTATTGGATGCCACCCATCCTCCACAGGCTGCAACCAGTGACGGGGTCGGGTTGGCGAAGTGGCTTGCTGAGATTCTAGAGGTGCAGGATATGGTATTTGTTGGCGAAGAGTTCTTGGAAGAAATACACTCTGAAGGTCGGGTTCAAGCCATAGAACCATCCCTTTTGCAAAGCTTGAAGTAGGGCAAATTTTAACCCAGGCTGAAGTATGGAAAACTATTATAGACCGATCCTATCAACCGGCCCAATGCCGCCCGAACAAGCATATCGTTTTGCCGGCGGCCAATTATGGTTTTCTTATGCTGAGAAATTAAACCGCAACGCGCCTGCTTTGGTTGTTCCCGCAAAAGACGTCCTTGAGGATTGGCTTGAAACTTGGGTCCGTCCAAGGACACCAATCCTGGGCATGTCTTTTGAGATGCCAAAAGTAATGGGAATCATAAATATTACGCCTGATAGCTTTTCAGATGGCGGACGGTTTGCCAAAAGCGATATCGCTGTTAATGAAGCCCATGAAATGGCCAAAGCTGGTGTGGACATGATCGATATTGGCGGCGAATCTACGCGTCCAGGCGCCAAATTGATTGCCAGTACTATTGAAATAGCCCGAACTGCGTCGGTGATTGAACAGATATCGCAGAGCTTATCCATACCCATATCGATTGACACTCGTAAGGCCGCGGTTGCAAAAGCGGCAGTTTCGGCCGGGGCTGGCTTGGTCAATGATGTCTCGGGGTTTACATATGATGACGCACTTATGGGGTTTTGTGCATCCGCAAAATTGCCGGTTTGTGTGATGCATTCAAAAGGGGATCCCACAACTATGCAGGATCAGCCAAAGTATGCAGATGTTTTGCTGGATATATATGATTTTTTGTGCTCACAGATTGAAAAACTCATCGCAGCAGGCATTTCCAAGGATGTAATTATTGCGGATCCCGGCATCGGCTTTGGAAAATCAATACAACATAATTTAACTTTACTGAACAAAATCAGTATTTTTCACGGGTTGGGCGTGCCGATATTGCTTGGGGCGTCGCGAAAAGGGTTTATTGGCAAGCTGAGCGGCGAACATGACGCACAAAACCGTGTTGGGGGATCTATTGCAGCGGCCTTGACGGCGGTGTCTCAAGGGGTGCAAATAGTCAGAGTGCATGACGTGGAACAAACGCGTCAGGCTTTGGCAGTATGGCAGTCTATTACATTAGGATCATTTGATGGCGCGTAAATATTTTGGAACTGACGGCGTCAGAGGGCGCGCGAACCAATATCCGATGACGGCAGAGATTGCTTTGCGCATTGGTGCAGCCGCCGGCCAATATTTTCGCAATGACAACACGAAAGTTCATCGCGTGGTGATCGGCAAAGACACGCGGCTGTCGGGCTATATGTTTGAAAACGCACTAACTGCGGGCTTAACCTCTGCTGGGATGAATGTGCTGTTGCTTGGACCTGTGCCGACACCTGCGGTCGGTTTGCTCACCCCGTCGATGCGTGCGGATTTGGGGATCATGATTTCAGCCAGCCACAATCCGCATGAAGACAATGGGATTAAGTTTTTTGGCCCTGATGGCTTTAAGCTTTCAGATCATGTGGAAGCCGAAATCGAGCTGCTGATTGAAAATGGTGTCGCGCCAGCGCCGGTAGAGGCTATCGGGCGTGCCCAGCGTATTGATGATGGTTTGTTCCGCTATGTCGAACGTGTCAAATCCTCTTTTCCCAATGGGATGCTACTGGATGGGATGAAGGTGGTGGTCGACTGTGCAAATGGGGCCGCCTATCGCGCTGCGCCTGAGGTTCTATGGGAATTGGGCGCCGAAGTGATTGCGGTTGGTATATCGCCTAATGGCATAAATATAAACGATAAATGTGGATCAACTGCCCCCCAAACCGCGGCTGAAACAGTTGTCAGCCATGGCGCAGATGTGGGCATTTGCCTTGATGGTGATGCAGATCGGGTGATCATTATTGACGAAACCGGCATGGTGGCGGACGGGGATCAGTTGATGGCGTTGATGGCCACGCGCTGGGCCAGCAATAGGCAGTTGCGCGGCGATACATTGGTCAGCACGGTGATGTCTAACCTTGGTCTTGAACGCTACCTAGGCGAGCATGGGATCGCTTTGGAGCGCACTGCTGTAGGGGACAGATATGTGGTTGAGCGGATGCGTGAGGGCGGCTTTAACCTCGGTGGTGAACAATCTGGCCATATCGTTATGAGCGATTATTCTACAACTGGCGATGGGTTGATGGCGGGCCTGCAGTTTCTGGCTGAGATTGTTCGCACGGGCACCCCTGCCAGCCAGTTAATCAACGTGTTTGACCCAGTGCCGCAACTTTTAAAGAATGTGCGCTTTACACCGTCAGAGGATCCTTTGAATGCGCCCAAAGTGCAGCAGGAAATCAGTGCGGCAGAGGCTGCGCTGGGCGATACCGGCCGTTTGCTGATCCGCAAATCCGGCACCGAGCCGCTGATCAGGGTCATGGCCGAATGTGAAGATCAAGCGCTGCTCATTGAAACAGTCGACAGTATCTGCGCAGCTGTTGAAAGCGCAAGCGCTGCGGCCTAACCCGTTTCTTTGCCCCTCTGTCAAAAGACACTATCAAGCGAATTTCTTAAAAAACCTGACTGATATTTCGATTAGATAGCTGCCCCTAAATCCACCCAAAACCGGCATCGGTTTTGCGTCGGTATCGCGGCTGTATTGCGGGGGTGCCAAAAAAAGGCCTGCAGGGGTAATAAATTTGGTAAAAAAGCAACCCGGACCCACAGCCATAGCGCAGGTCCGGGAAAGGCGTTTAAAAATTAGTTCTTTGCTTTGTCGACCATTTTGCCGGCAGAAATCCATGGCATCATGCCGCGCAGCTTTTCGCCAATTTCTTCGATCTGATGGGCGTCATTCATCCGCCGCGTGCCTTTAAAGAACGGCTGTCCAACGGCATTTTCTAGCATGAAGTCACGCACAAACTTACCGGTTTGGATGTCACTTAGAACAGCCTTCATCTTGGCTTTGGTCTCATCATAGGGCAAAATACGTGGTCCGCTGACATATTCGCCATATTCAGCAGTGTTTGAGATCGAGTAATTCATGTTGGCAATGCCGCCCTCATAAATCAAATCAACGATCAACTTGACCTCATGCAGACATTCGAAATAGGCCATTTCGGGCGCATAGCCGGCCTCGACCAGAGTTTCAAAGCCCATGCGGATCAATTCAACCAAACCGCCGCATAAAACCGCCTGTTCGCCAAAGAGGTCAGTTTCGCATTCCTCACGGAAATTGGTTTCAATAATGCCAGAGCGTCCGCCGCCAATAGCCGAGCAGTAGCTCAGGCCGACCTCAAGCGCTTTTCCCGAGGCATCATTGTCAACCGCCACCAAACAGGGAACGCCGCCGCCTTTGACATATTCACCACGCACCGTGTGGCCCGGACCTTTGGGCGCCATCATGATCACATCGACGCCTTCTTTTGGGTCAATCAATCCGAAGTGAACGTTCAAACCATGGGCAAATGCAATCGCTGCGCCTTCGCGGATGTTGTCATGCACATATTTTTTATAGGTTTCGGCCTGCAATTCGTCGGGCATTGTGAACATGATCAGGTCGCACCAGGCCGCTGCTTCGGCAATGCCCATCACCTCAAGGCCTTCGCCTTGGGCTTTTTGCGCCGAGGCAGAGCCTTCGCGCAGCGCCACCACAAGATTTTTAGCGCCGCTGTCGCGCAGGTTTAGCGCATGGGCGTGGCCCTGTGATCCATAGCCTAGAATTGCCACTTTTTTGTCTTTGATCAGATTAATATCGCAATCGCGATCGTAATAAACTCGCATATCAGCACCTTTGTGGGTTAAGAGATATTAAAAATATAGAGAAAAATGGCGAATATAGGTTTCTAAATTCAGATAAAATTGCAATAATAGAAAGAAAATATTCGTAAATATCGTAATATAGGAAAAAATCAAGCTTGATGATCTTGACCGGCGGCTGTTGCGGCGATTGCAAACAAATCCTGCGATGCCGGTGGCCGAGCTGTGCGATGCAGTGGGCAGCACGGCGGCGGTCACCTCGCGCCGCTTGGCACGGTTGCGCGCAGATCGGATAATTTTGGGCAAAGAGGCCATTATAGATTGGTCCAAATTAGGCTATAATGTCGAGGTGTCCTTGCGCGTCGGGCTGGATAAAACCCAAAGCCGGGCGTTTGATGATTTTATCGCTGCAGCGCGTGAGGTGCCTGAAGTGATCGAAATTCAAACCTTTCTGGGCCGCGTGGATGTGCGGCTGTCGGTGATTGCCAAAGACATGACCCAATACCAACAGATTTACCGTGCGCGTATTCTGACCTTGCCGCATATCGCGGATATCGAAGCATTGATGCAGGTGGCGCGGATCAAGTCGGATGAGGTTCTGCCGGTATGAGCGGCTTTGATGCAACCGATCATGCGCTTTTGCGGCATCTTGCGGGTGATGCAGATCAATCAGCAGCCGCCCTCGCGCAGCTTATGGGAATGTCGCAGCCCGCTGTGTGGCGCCGGCTGCGCCGGCTTGAACAAAGCGGCGTTCTTAAAGGTCAGCGGCTGGTGCTTGACCGTGAAAAGCTCGGCTTTGGGGTGACTGTTTTTCTGGGCATTAAGCTGTCGGGAAAAGGCGGCATGCTGCTGGAAGACTTTGAGCGCGCAGTGACTGCCATCCCCGAGGTGCAAACCGTTGAGCATGTTCTGGGAATGTATGATTACCGCTTGCGGGTGGTGGCGCGTGATATTGCCGATTTTGAACGGATTTTGCGCCGCCGGATTATGGCCTTGCCCGGGGCTGGCGATGTCGAGGCCAATGTGCTGCTGAGCGAAGAGCGCCGGCCTGGGCCGCTTTAACTTTAAATGGGCGGTTTTCGACGCACCTGTGTCGAAATAGACTTTGCCTTTGCAGGGTGGCTGAATTACTTGTGAATAAATATTAGGAGAGTGAACAGATGGCTGCGTTGTTAGAGCATATTGATCCAGACGGGTTAGAAGAATTTTCGGTTGTTTTCACGGATCGATCCTTAAACCACATGTCCAGTTCCTTTCAGCAGGTGATGAAGGACATCTCGTCCATGCTGAAAGAGGTCTATGCCGCTGATGCGGTGGCCTTGGTGCCCGGCGGCGGCACCTATGGGATGGAGGCTGTGGCGCGGCAGTTTGGTCAAGGCGCCAATTTGCTTGTGGTGCGCAATGGCTGGTTTTCCTATCGCTGGTCGCAGATCTTTGAGGCCAGCGCCGATGCAAGCGAAACCGAAGTGATGAAAGCGCGCCCGCAGGGCAACGCGCCGCAAGCCCCATTTCGCCCCGCGCCGATCGAAGATGTGGTGGCCAAAATTCATGACATGCGTCCGGATATTGTTTTTGCGCCGCATGTGGAAACCTCTGCAGGGGTAATTTTACCTGATGACTATCTGGCCGCGATGGCCAGCGCTGCGCATGAGGTTGGCGCGCTGATGGTGCTTGATTGCATCGCCTCGGGCTGTGCATGGGTGGATATGCGCGCGCTTGGTGTTGATGTGCTGATCTCAGCGCCGCAAAAGGGCTGGTCTGCATCGCCGTCGGCGGGGCTTGTGATGTTGTCCGAGCGTGCTCTTGCACGGCTGGAGACTACCACTTCAAACAGTTTCGCCATTGATTTGAAAAAATGGCATGCGATCATGCAAACCTATGAAGGCGGCGGGCATGCCTATCATGCCACCATGCCGACCGATGCGCTGCGGGCATTTCGCGACACCATGCTTGAAACCCGCGACTATGGGTTTGACCGGCTGCGCGATGCGCAATGGGCGCTGGGCCAACAGGTGCGCGAAATGCTGCGCGAAAAAGGCATTCAATCCGTGGCGGCAGACGGCTTTGGCGCGCCGGGCGTAGTGGTGTCCTATACTACAGATCCCGGGATCCAGAACGGCAGCAAATTTGTCCAACATGGCATGCAAATCGCCGCCGGCGTGCCGCTGGCCTGCGATGAGCCAGAAGGGTTCATGACATTCCGGTTGGGGCTTTTCGGGCTGGACAAACTTTATGATGTGGATGCAACGGTGGCCCGCTTGCAGCGGGTAATCGATCAGGTGCTCTAGAGCCAGCACAGCCCGTCAAGATTGGTTTTTTGCACCCAGTCCAAGATGCATCAATGCGCGGCGTACCGGCGCAATCCCATGCAGCGTGTCTAGACCGCGCGCGCGCAGATCACGCAGCATTTGCGGATCGGCCATCGAAGCCTGATTGAGCAAGGAAATGCCGGCAACACGGGTTCTGATATCGCCAATGCGGGCACGGTGATAGGCCGCGAGCATGTCTTGGCTGCCCAGGCTTTCGGGGTGCGCCTGTGCCAAGGTGCAAAGGGTTTGAATATCTGCCAAACTCATGTTCAATCCCTGCGCTCCAATGGGCGGGACCACATGGGCGGCTTCGGCAATCAACGCCAGCCGCTGGGCGCTCAGCCGCTCGGCAATCTGGCTGATGATTGGCCAGAGCGTGCGTTGAGAGGCCAGTTTAAGCGGTCCTAAAAGCCCACATGAACGCGTATTAAGCGCATCTTCAAAGGCTTCATCAGGCAATGCCATTAGGCGTGCCGCTTCGGGGCCTGTTTCCATCCATACCACGGCAGAGGACGGCATCCCCTGATAATCGGGCAGCGGCACTAGGGTAAATGGCCCGCCACTGCGGTGGATTTCGGTTGAAATATTTTCATGCGGGATCGGGTGAGTGACGGCAAAGGCAAGCGCCTTTTGTCCAAAACGGCGCGTGGTCACGGAAATACCGGCCGCTTTTCGCAGAGGGGAATTACGCCCATCAGCGGCCAAAACAAGAGCCGCGCGCACCTTTTCGCCGGTGCTTAATGTGATCCGCGCTTCTGCGTCTCGGGAAAAATATCCGGTGCTGGAACGCCCGGTTAAAAATGTCACCTGCGGGTTAGTCTCAAGAGCGGCGGTTAATACCTTACGGGCAAACCAGTTGGGAACGTTCCAGCCAAAAGGGCGTTCAGAGACATCATGGGCGTCAAAGTCTTTTTGCTTTCGCACCGTTGCAGGTGCCTGCGCACCTCCGGCATCGACAATTCGCATTTTCTCAAGCGGCATGGCATGATCGGCCAAAGCACCCCAAAGACCGATTTGTTCAAGAAATTGCTGCGCAGGCTGCAAAAAAGCGGTGGTGCGCAGATCGGCGCCTTTGCTACCGCGCTTGGTCACCGGTTGATTGGGTTCGGCGCAAATCACCGAAAAGCCAGATTCGGCAAAGGCCTGGGCTGCAATCAAACCCGCCAGCCCGCCGCCGGAAATAAACACATCTGTGATCATATGATCGTTTTTTTTTACCATGGCTCAAACATAGGGCCTTAAACTGCCATGGCCAAGAGCGCGGCAGAGATTAGACGATCTGCCGCAGGAAGGCGGTTAAGTCGTGGGTTTCATAGTCAATATAGCCCGCATCTGCTGCGCGGGTGCCATGCACCAAAACCGTGCGCATGCCCAGCGATGCGGGCACTGCCAGATTGCGCGCCTCATCTTCGAACATGGCCGCCTGTTGTGGTATTAGGCCGTCGCGCTGAAACACCTTTTCATAAGCCTCGGCTTTGGGCTTTGGGTGAAAATTGGCGTGCTCAACGCCATAAATTGAATCAAACAGATGTTGCAGACCGCGCGCGTGCAAAACCTCGCTAGCATAAGGGGCTGTGCCGTTGGTATAAATCACTTTGCGGCCGGGCAACGCGTCAATGGCCGCGGCCAATTCTGGATCAGGCTCTAACGCGCTAAAGTCGATCTGATGGACCTCGTGCAAAAATGGATCGGGCTCAATGCCGTGCTGCTGCATCAATCCGGCCAATGTGGTGCCATAGGTCTGCCAATAGTGCTGCCGCAATCTATTGGCTTCTGCAGGCTCAATCCCCAGTAAGCGCACCATATAGTCAGTCATTTTAACCTCAATCTGGTCAAACAACCGCACAGCCGGCGCATAGAGCGTGTTATCTAGGTCAAAAACCCAGTGGGTGACATGATCAAAAGCGGAATTGGTCATAGAGTAGGAGCCATGATTGCGGGGTTGATTTTAGATCTGTTAAGCAGATAGTTAGCAGGCAAATGCCGGAGTGCAATATGAGCCTAAGCAAACAGCAAAATAAAGATGCCTATACCTTGATCTTAGAGGCGATTGACAGCGGGGTTTATAAGCCCGGCGACCGTTTGGTTGAAATCGATCTTGCCGAGCGTTTCGGCGTGTCACGCACCCCGATCCGTGAGGCGCTTCAACGGCTGGAAACCCAATCGCTTTTGACCCGGGACGGGCGCAGCCTTATCGTGGCCTCACTCGATCACAATCAGGTGGCCGAACTTTATGTTGTGCGGGCCGAATTGGAAGGCCTTGCCGCCCAATTGGCCGCCCGCCATGCCACCCGCGAAGAAAAGCGCGTGCTGCAGGAAATGGTGGACGAAGATCGCAAAATGCTGGGCAACCCACAGGCTCTGGCCCGTGCGAACCGGCGCTTTCACAAGCAAATCCATCTTGCCTCGCATAATCGCTATCTGGTGCAGCAGCTCGATCTGGTGCATCGGTTTATGGCGTTGATGGCCACCACATCACTGGCGGTGGCGGGTCGCGGCGAGCGGGCAATGGAGGAACATCAGGCAATTGTATCCGCCATCACAGAAAGCGATGAAGAGGCTGCCTGTAAGGCCCTTCGCGACCATATATCTGCCGCGTTTGTCACCCGGCTTAAACAAGAGTCCGCGGCTGTTTAGGGCCGCGTTTGAGTGTATTTCCATGGCTGGTCTTATCCCAGTAAAATGGTGCGATTATCACTTCAAAAAGCGCCTTAAATGCCGCTAATGTGGCCAAGGGATAGTAAAAATACTGACTGGGAATCCAAGGCAATAGCCGAAGATGACCGGCCTTAAAGACTCCAAGGGCAGATATCAGCAGATCGAGCGTAAAAGCCATTGCATAAAGACAGATCAATCCGAACAGCACCGGCGCAGGCACTCCAAAGCTTTCTTGCGGCACAAGCCCCAAAGCAATCAGCCAAAAGCTCCAGCTCACCGGGGCAAGTAAAGGCATCAATAAGGACGGCAAAAAGACCGCCTGAAACCCGCAAAATTGCCAAAGCCCCAAATCATGCCGCAGCGTTTTAGGCGATCTCATATGCACCGCATAGGTCATGAAATAACCTTTGATCCAGCGCGATCGTTGCTGCACCCATGACAGGGGCGTGTTGTTTGCCTCTTCAAAGGTGGTGGTCTTTAGCATGGCGCAGCGATAGCCCGCGCGCGCCAGACGGATCCCCAAATCGGCATCTTCGGTGACGTTATGGGCATCCCATCCGCCAAGCTCAACCAAAGCCGAGCGGCGAAAGTATAAAGTTGTGCCCCCAAGCGGAATAGCAAAGCCGATCTGTGCCAGTGCTGGCAACATAATGCGAAACCAGCTTGCATATTCCATAGTAAAACAGTGCGCCAGCCAATTGCTTTGGGGGTTGTAGTAGTCAAGTCGGCCTTGCAAGCAGACAGTTTTTGCGCTGACCGAGGAAAATCTGGTTACCACTGCGCGCAACTGATCCGGTTCAGGGGCGTCTTCTGCATCCAGGACGCCTATAATTTCACCCGAGCAAAAGGGTAGGGCATAATTCAAAGCGCGCGGTTTGGTTTTTATCGTACCCGGCGCGGTGTGAATGACACGCATCCATTTGGGCAATTCAATGGCTTCCAGACAGGCCCTGGTTTGGGTGTCGTGGCTCTCTAGGACCAAAATAACTTCAAGATGAGAGCGTGGATAATTAAAATTTTTAAAGGTTGGCTACAAGCTGTGCAGCTATGTTTTTTTCCCGGTAAAGAGGGATTAGGATCGACACTTTGGGCACCACATCCGGAAGCCCTTCAAAGGGTTTTTTTGAAGGTTGCGGGGATTGCAGAGCAAACAACAAAGCCATCGCTTTAAGCAGCGTAGAGACAATTAAATTACACATCACCAGCAGCAGGCATAGGATAAACAAGGGATGCGCAGCCTTCAATAGAATGAGCAAAATGACTGCGGCCGCAAGGCCGGCCATCACGGCCCAGCGCAGGGCTTTGTGCGAGGATGTGAAACGAAGACCGCGGCAGCTTTTCTCGGTCGGGACACAGGCTTCGGCATGGCGCGCCAGTTGGGCCCCAAAGAGCTTTTGTTGACGGGCTTGAATTTGCGCATGGCTGGCCCAAACCATGGATGCCGGTCCCAGCTTGTCTTCGATTGCCCTGCGCTGTTTTTCAAAGCGGGATTGATCACTGGTTGCCACCTGCCAATGACCGCCGTCTTTGCCCCAAGGCATCATGGCCTGCGTGATCCAGTATATTGGATCATCGCTTTCAAAAGGTTTTGCCGAATTGCTGTTGTCGGCCACTGCTTTACCGCTTTGTGCGGCAAGGGCTTTGATCACAGATATTTCAGGGCTGAGGGAATGCGCAATAAGAATCTCGCCTAGCGGTCCTTTGGTGGTTTTTTGCTGATTAAGGGCTAAGGATAGCCCGTTGTGCGACCCCCCCCATTGGCAAGTAAAATCTGGCCAAGTGGTTTTGCAACGGGCTTAAGGGCCTGGATATTGCTAGATTTTTGGCTGAAGCGGTGCACTCATATTAATCACCTGATCCCTTGGCGCTACAATGCCGGCAGGATGCGCGTGGGTGATTAAAATTTAATTAAACTGCGATAGAGCTATGCGCGCTGGGCCATATGGGCAGCAAAGCGCTCAAAAAGATAAAAGCTGTCTTGCGGCCCGGGGCTGGCTTCGGGGTGGTGTTGAACCGAATAGACCAGTCTGTCCTGCATCCTTATCCCGCAGTTCGAGCCATCAAAAAGCGACACATGGGTTTCTAGAACCCCCTTGGGCAGGCTTTGGCTGTCCACAGCAAAGCCATGGTTCATAGAGGTGATTTCAACCTTGCCGGTGTCGTGATCCTTGACCGGATGGTTTGCCCCATGATGGCCGTGGTTCATCTTGACGGTTTTAGCCCCAAGCGCGATGGCCAACATCTGATGGCCAAGGCATATGCCAAAGATCGGCAATGTTGTTTTGTCCAATATCTCGCGGATCATTGGCACAGCATAGGTGCCTGTGGCCGCCGGATCACCGGGGCCGTTGGATAAAAACACACCATCTGGATTATGCGCCAGAACCTCGTCAGCGGTTGCGGTTGCCGGCAGGACGGTCACATCGCATCCAACCGAGGCCAGACAGCGCAGGATATTGCGCTTGGCGCCATAATCGACGGCGACGACTTTGTGTTTTGGTTCGTGTTGGCGAGTGTAGCCTTCTGGCCATGCCCAGCGCATTTCATCCCAGCGATAGGATTGCGCACAGGTCACTTCGCGGGCCAGGTCAAGCCCTTCAAGACCGGCAAAGTCGCGTGCGGCGGCAATCAGGGCATCGGTATCAAATACGCCGTCAGGGTTATGCGCAATCACAACATGCGGCGCGCCTTGCTGGCGAATTGCACGGGTTAAACGGCGGGTATCGACACCGCCAATGGCAATCCGGCCGTGGGTTTTGAGCCAATCGGATAAATGCCCCTGAGCGCGCCAGTTTGACGGCTCTGTCGGGTCCCATTTCACCACCATTCCGGCCGCGACTGGATCGGCGGTTTCACTGTCCTCTTCGGTCACGCCGACATTTCCGATATGGGGAAAGGTAAAGGTCACAATCTGCCCTGCATAGGACGGATCGGTCATAATTTCCTGATAGCCAGTCATGGCGGTGTTAAAGCACAGTTCGGCCACCGCTTGGCCTGTGGCGCCAAAGCCGTGACCATAAAACAGGCTTCCATCTTGCATCGCCAGACAGGCTGTCGGCGTTGAGGTGGGCGATTGTGCCATACTGCGACTCTCTTGGGTGTAAATTGAGCGCAACCTAGTTCTATGGGCGATGGGGGTCAAGCATACTTCATCTAGAGCCATCAGATAATTCACTATGATCAGCTCTTGCCCCTCAAATTTCTTTTAGATAGTATGTCGGCTTGGACGGTTTTAATGCATGAGGACTGCTATGGAACTTCGCGCCCGGATTAACTCGGCTATGAAACAGGCGATGAGGGACAAAGCGACAGCGCGTCTTTCAACGGTTCGTTTGATCAATGCAGCCATCAAAGACCGTGATATCGCTGCCCGTTCAGAGGGAAACGATGAAGGCGTTGATGATGCCGAGGTTCTAGCGATATTGGGTAAAATGACCCGCCAGCGACAAGAAAGCGCCCGCACCTATGAGGAAGCCGGACGGTTTGATTTGTCCGAGCGCGAATTGGCCGAGATCAAGGTGATCGAAGAGTTTTTACCACGTCAGTTGAGCCAAGATGAAATCGAAGCTGCGATTACAGAAGCGGTTGAACATATCGGCGCGTCGTCTATTCGCGATATGGGCAAAGTGATGGGCGCGCTAAAGGCTAAATACACCGGTCAGATGGATTTTGGTGCAGTTGGCCCGATGGTCAAAGGCAAATTATCCTCATAAATCCCAAATAGGATTTCCCCGACCTTTTTGACCTATGTTTTATAGGCCCGCACCGCCAGCCGCAAATCATCATAGAGCGCTTTGCGCTCGTCCTCGCTGAGAAAGGCACCGATTTCAACTTCGCGCCCGTTGCCGCTAAGCGTTACATAGTTGGGCACTGGACCGCCTTTGGTGTACAGTTCAACTTTGGCCCAATATCCATTGCATGACCAACTTTGAATGTCGCCGGACGGGTTCTGGCGCACCAGTTCGATTGATTCGCTGTCTAATGTCAGTCGCTCAAGAATATGACGGTTGAAATAATTTTGCCGCAGTGCAACCCAGATCACCACCAATGTTATCATCAAAAAAGGCAGCAAAGCCCAAAATACAGGCGTGCCAATTAAAGTATAAAGCGGAAGCGTGATCAGAGCAAAAGTCGCCAAAATAAAGCCTGCAAATCCGTTTGCCGGCAATGAGTTATGGGGCCACAGCTCGATTGTGCGGCTGGTTTGCTTTTGTTGCTGTTCAATCCAATCATAAGGCATGACACAATCCGATCTACACTGTGGAAGATAGGGCAGCAACAAGCAAAGCAAAGGTGCCGCTTTGTCGCATGCATTACGATTGTCTAGACTGCTTTTCAAGGTATCGGCGCTGCTCATTTTGTGGGGCTAATGGGCAGTTGCCCCCGCAGGGCGCAAAAGGGTGGCAAGCTCGGCCAGATCTGTGATTTCAAAACCTGGTTTTACAGTCGGTGATGCGGGTTTTTGGGCTGGGTTGTACCAAACGGATGTAAGTCTGGATTGCAGGGCGCCTTCCACGTCATTTTTCAGGCAGTTGCCCACATGGAGTACCCGCTTAGGTGCGGTTAATTGCAATTTGGATAGCAAGACCGCAAAGATGCGCGGATCAGGTTTCTGAAACGAATAGTTTTCGGCTAAAATCGTAAGGTCAAAATACTGGCCAAAGCCAAGCTTGTTTGGGTCTGAGTTTCCGTTTGTAAGGGCCGCAACTTTTAGGCCGCTTGGCAGGTTTTCAAGCATTTCTAGTGCGCCCGGCATGAATTTTGTTTGGCCAAATCGAACTGCCTTGAATACCTCAAGAAGTGGATCGGCCATGTCTTTGGAAAGTCCATTGGCAGCCAAAATCTGACAAAATGAAGCGTGCCTGATGGCAAGCATATTTACGGCTTTACCGGTATAGGTTTTGGCCAGAACGTCGCGCTGATATTGAAATTCTTCAATGCTGACCCTTCGGCTGGTGTGTTCAAACAGCCAGTTTGATGCTGCCTGCAGCGCAGCTTTGAGCATTGTGTCAAAGTCAATCAGGGTTTGATCAATATCAAAGGAAACGCAGTCGAAATCTTTCATATGAGTAAAATCCAGAAACAAAAAGGGGCTTTAAACGAAAAAGCCCCGCGAAAGCGGGGCTTTTGAATACTTGCGTGTCACACGATCTAATGTGCAGGCGCTTTGTCCCAGTCTTCCTGCTTGGGCAGGATTTCAAAGGTATGCTCAGGCGGCGGGGATGGAAGTGTCCATTCCAGCGTATCGGCATATTCGTTCCAGTAATTATTTTCGGTCACCTTGGCGCCGTACCGCAGAGAGTAGGCAATGATGCCGATAAATAGAATAAATGATGCAAAGGACAAGAACGCGCCCCAGCTAGACCATTGGTTCCAATAGGCAAATACCTCTGGATAATCGATATACCGGCGCGGCATACCCTGACGTCCCAAAAAGTGTTGCGGGAAAAAGGTCAGGTTAGAGCCGATAAACATCATCCAGAAATGCAGCTTTGCGGCCCATTCTGGGTAGTGCCGACCTGTCATTTTGCCAAAATAAAAGTAGATCCCAGCAAAGATCGTAAACACTGCGCCAAGCGACATCACATAGTGGAAGTGTGCGACCACATAGTAGGTATCATGGTAGGCACGGTCGATACCCGCTTGCGAGAGGACAATACCCGTTACACCGCCAACGGTGAACAGAAAGAGAAAGCCGAATGCCCATAGCATCGGGGCTTTGAATTCGATCGAACCGCCCCACATAGTTGCAATCCAGCTAAATACTTTAACCCCGGTTGGCACCGCAATCACCATTGTTGCCAGCATAAAGTAGGACTGCTGTGTCAATGACATGCCAACGGTGTACATGTGGTGTGCCCAGACAACAAAGCCCAGCGCACCAATGGCAATCAAAGCCCAGACCATCGGCAGATAGCCAAAGACTGGCTTGCGCGCAAAGGTGGCAATGACATGACTGATCAGGCCAAATCCGGGTAGAATAATAATATAAACTTCAGGATGCCCAAAGAACCACAGAATATGCTGATACAGGATCGGATCCCCGCCGCCGGCAGGATCAAAGAATGTGGTGCCGAAATTCCGGTCGGTCAGCAACATTGTGATCGCACCTGCAAGCACTGGAAGAGATAGCAAAATCAACCATGCGGTGACAAAGATTGACCATGCAAACAGAGGCACTTTGAACAGTGTCATGCCCGGTGCCCGCATGTTGAGGAAGGTCGTGATCATGTTGATCGCGCCCAGAATGGATGAGGCCCCAGACAGGTGCACCGCGAAAATCGCAAAATCCATCGACAGGCCGCCCTCATTGACCGACAGGGGTGGGTAAAGTACCCAGCCAACGCCAGAGCCAAGTTGGTCATTGCCCCCAGGGGCAAGAACCGAACATACCGCAAGGCTTGTTCCGGCTATGTACATCCAGAAAGACAGATTGTTCATTCGCGGAAATGCCATATCCGGCGCGCCGATTTGAAGCGGCATGAAATAGTTGCCAAAGCCGCCAAACAGCGCCGGAATCACAACAAAGAACATCATCAAAATGCCGTGGGCTGTGACCAGAACATTCCAAAGGTGTCCGTTCGGAGCATAACAGTTCGTGCCGCCTGTGACCAGTCTTGCTGCGGCCTCGCCGGCTTCGTTCAGGCACATGTACTGAACCCCGGGTTCCATTAGCTCCATGCGCATGTAAACGGTGAAAGCAACGGAAATAAAGCCGACTGCTGCGGCAGAGATTAGGTATAGAATACCGATGTCTTTATGGTTGGTTGACATGAA
>ERZ1049444.434-NODE-434-length-40555-cov-14.584395_pt1 | contig 40555 bp, 35 predicted proteins | sample MGYA00383101_ERZ1049444 | MGnify/ENA primary metagenome ERZ1049444 (study PRJEB29581, sample SAMEA5548371) | metagenome | biome: marine; feature: coastal; material: water | depth 50 m | study: Short-term variability in the microbial, nano- and picoplankton... | reverse complement strand
GTTTGAGAAACTTCAAATCCGTTTGGTAACTGTTCGTTGGTAACTATTTTCTGACCTACAAAATAAAATATACAGATGTAGATGATCATCCCAACAATAATATTAACCGTAACCCCACCTAACATAATGATGAGTCGTTGCCAAGCTGGTTTAGATCTAAACTCCCAAGGTTGCGGTGGTAAAGCCATCTGTTCTTTATCCATACTCTCATCGATCATCCCTGAAATCTTAACATACCCTCCTAATGGTAACCATCCTATTCCATAAACGGTTTCTCCAATCTTCTTTTTGAATAAGGAATACTTTACATCAAAAAATAAGTAAAATTTTTCAACACGGGTTTTAAATAGTTTTGCAGGAATAAAATGTCCTAATTCATGCAATACAATTAATAACGAAAGGCTTAATAACAGTTGTATGGCCTTAACAGCAAATGGACTCATAGTCTATAAAATTAACGTGCAAAAATAGAAAATTAATATTACAAACCTCACTAACCAAGCGTTTATTACCTTTTTATTAACTATTTAAAAATAAAATTTAATATCTATAATGCAACTCCTACTCCCTTTCTGAAGGTTTCTTTTTAAATAGATGATCTGTTTCATTTGGAATGTGGTTAAAGTCCGCTAAATTTGTGCTTTAAAAAAAATTAAGATGCTGCGTTTTTTTTCCAACTACAAACCTTTTGCAATAGTCCTTTTGGTGCTGTCCATTGTTATCGTTTCTATTTTTTATCAAATCTTAAAGCCAAGAGAGGTATTGCCTATATTTCAGCCAGCGCAAGTCAATGTAGAGTTGGTCGACAGCACCATACAGCATGTAAAAAAATACCATACAATTGCAGATTTTTCTTTGATCAATCAAAATGGAAAAACAGTCACTCAAGACACCTACAATAATAAAATTTATATAGCCGATTTTTTCTTTACTACCTGCCAAACAATTTGTCCTATTATGACCGACCACATGGTGATTCTACAAAACAAGTTAAAACTGGATCCAGATATAATGCTGCTATCACATACAGTGACTCCCGAAATAGATTCGGTCGCACAACTTAAAAAATACGCCTTAAACAAAGGAGTGTTGGACAGCAAATGGAACTTAGTGACCGGTGACAAAAAAGAAATCTATCAATTAGCTCGAAAATCATATTTAGCGGTAAAATCAAACGGTGATGGAGGAGAGTATGATATGATTCATACCGAAAACTTTATACTTGTTGACCAAAAAAAAAGAATTAGAGGCTATTATGATGGTACCCTTGAAGAAGATATTGAATCCCTTTTAAATGATATTGATATTCTTAAAAAAGAACAATAACTTTTTGCTAAACCCTGTATTTTAAATCTTTTACGAAACAACATTTTTTCATATCAATATCTTAGCTTACATTTGTTGTTTAAAATCAATCTAAATAAAAATGCTTTCAATTGCATCTTTAAAAATAGGCCAAAAGGCGATCATTAAAGATTTTTCTGTGGACGTTATCCCTTTAAAATTATTAGAAATGGGATGTCTTCCTGGAAACGAAGTTTCTTTAATACAAGAAGCCCCATTTAAAGACCCTTTGTATCTCACTGTTAACGGAAGTCATTTAGCGATACGAAAAGAAATGGCTAGTAAGATTGAAATTGAACTTATCAATGGCTAAACAAATAAATGTAGCGCTTATTGGTAATCCAAATACCGGTAAAACTTCGGTGTTTAACACGCTAACTGGTCTCAACCAAAAAGTTGGAAATTATCCTGGTATCACCGTAGAAAAAAAACAAGGGACTTGTAATTTAGAGAGAAATATAAAAGCTCACATTCTTGACCTACCAGGAACTTATAGTTTAAATGCTTCTTCTTTAGATGAAAATGTGGTGATTGAATTATTGCTCAATAAAAAAGATAAAGACTTTCCAGATGTGGCGGTTGTCGTCGCTGATATCGAAAATTTAAAAAGAAACCTTCTCTTATTCACGCAGATTAAAGATTTAGGAATTCCTGCGATTCTAGCCATCAATATGGCCGATAGAATGAATCGAAAAGGAATTTCTATAGACGTGCAACAATTAGAAGCAATACTAGAAACCAAAATTGTATTAATTAGTTCCCGGAAAAACACAGGATTTGAAGCTTTAAAAACAGGGATTGCTAACTATCAAAACCTATCTTTAAAACCATGTTTAAATTCCTCTAAAATTGCACCCGACTATTTTGATAGAATTCAAAAAACGTTTCCAAACCAAGACCTTTATAAGTTGTGGCTCGTAATTACCCATGATGTAAATTTTGGAAAACTAGAGCGTAATGATTTTACAGGAATTAAAACCTTGCAAACAGAATCAGTTAGTACGTTAAAAAGATTACAACAAAAAGAAACCATCGTTCGATATCAGTTTATCAACGAAACTCTAAAAAAGACCTTACATATAGATAAAAAAAATGCAAAAGATCTACGTAGTAGGTTTGACCGCATATTAACTCATAAAATTTGGGGATATGTCATCTTTTTTTCAGTTTTATTATTAATTTTTCAGGCTATTTTTGATTGGAGCACGTATCCCATGGATATGATTGACAATGCCTTTACGTTCTTAAGTGAGTGGCTAAAAATAAATTTACCTCCAGGAGATTTTTCTAATTTAATTTCTGAAGGGATCATTCCTGGATTGGGGGGGATTGTTATCTTTATTCCACAAATCGCATTTTTATTTTTATTTATTTCCATCCTAGAAGAAACCGGATACATGAGTCGTGTGGTCTTTTTAATGGATAGAATCATGCGTCGATTTGGCTTAAGTGGAAAAAGTGTAGTGCCTTTAGTTTCTGGTACTGCTTGTGCTATTCCGGCGATTATGGCCACTAGAAATATAGAAAATTGGAAGGAACGACTCATTACTATACTTGTAACACCGTTTACCACCTGTTCGGCTAGGCTCCCCGTTTATATGATTATTATATCACTGGTGATCCCTGAGGGAAGACTATTGGGGCTTATAAGCCTACAAGGCTTTACCTTACTTGTTTTATATGGATTAGGGTTTGGAGCTGCTATTGTTGCAGCCTATGTACTCGATAAATTTTTAGATTTAAAAAGTAAATCTTTTTTTGTCATTGAAATGCCCAACTATAAACTTCCAATGTTTAAAAATGTAGGGATTACCGTTGTAGAAAAAACAAAAGCATTCGTGTTTGGAGCGGGAAAAATAATACTTGCCATTTCAATAATTTTATGGGTATTGGCTTCCTATGGTCCCGGTGATTTTAATAATGCTGAAAAAATCGTTACTACTCAAAACAGTACGCAATCATTATCCGAAAGCGAACTTGATATAAAAATTGCTGCATTTAAATTAGAAAATTCTTATATTGGTATTGTAGGTAAGGCAATTGAACCCGCAGTTCAACCATTGGGTTATGATTGGAAAATTGGAATCGCTCTAATTAGTTCTTTTGCTGCGAGGGAAGTTTTTGTAGGAACTTTAGCCACTATTTATAGTGTTGGTAACGATGATGTAGAAACTATAAAAAATAGAATGGCTGCAGAGGTAAATCCTTCCACTGGAGCGCCCTTGTTTAACCTAGCAAGTGGTATTTCTCTATTATTGTTTTATGCCTTTGCGATGCAATGCATGAGTACCTTAGCAATCGTTAAAAGAGAAACCAATTCGTGGAAGTGGCCCATGTGGCAATTAACCTCTATGACTGTTGTAGCCTACTTAGTAGCATTAACCGCTTTTCAAATTTTAAAATAAATGGTTCAACAAATACTTGTCGTTATTACCTTTTTAATCGCCGCAGTTTTCTTGCTTAAGAAATTTGTATGGAGTCCTATTTTTGAAAATAAAAAAAAGAAAAGTGCTGCTATCGACGGAGCAAATACCAAGTGTGGTAAAAAAGATTGTGCTTGCCACTAAAGATTAAAGGTATCAATAATTTAATATTAACCGAGTCCAACGTCCAGCGACATCATTACAATAAAACCTCCTATAAAGCCTAATGTTGCAATATCAGTATATTTATCACGCTGAGTTTCTGGAATCACTTCCTCCACCACGACAAATATCATAGCGCCTGCTGCAAATGCTAATGCATAAGGCAATATTGGCGTGAAAAAGGCTACAGCAACAGCTCCTAAAACAGCAGCAACAGGCTCTACTATGGCAGATAATTGACCGTACCAAAAACTCTTTAATCGCGAAACACCTTGCCTTCTTATAGGCATCGATACAGCAAATCCCTCTGGAAAATTTTGAATACCAATACCAATTGCTAAAGAGATCGCGGCAACAATCATTTCTGTTTGTTCAACCCCAACCATCGTTGCAGCGGCACCAAACAAAACTCCCACAGCAAGCCCTTCCGGAATGTTATGAAGCGTAATAGCCAATACTAATAAGGTGGTTTTGTGCCATTCGGTTTTAATTCCCTCTGCTTCTTCTTTTTTAAAATTGATGTGCAAGTGAGGCATTACTTTATCCATGCCAAATAATGACAAAGCACCAAGTGCAAAACCAATTGCGGCAGGGACTACTTTAACAAAACCTTCTCCTTCGCTATTTTCAATTGCAGGAGCTAATAAACTCCAAAAACTTGCAGCGACCATGACACCTCCAGTAAAACCAAGCATACCGTCTAACACAGCTCTATTTGCTTTTTTGAAAAAGAAAACTAGCGATGCCCCTAAAGCTGTTAAACCCCAGGTAAATACTGAAGCGTAAAAAGCTGATAAAATGGGGTGTGCTTTTGCAAAATCTACTATTTGTTCAAACATATTATTTTTTTAATTGGGGATGCTATAGCTAAATCCAGCACTTAACAAAAGGTCTTGATTTCCCGACAAACCTGTTCCGATAGTAATATCCAGTTGTAAATTAGAATTTAGCAAATAAATAAGGCCTGCATCCCAATTGTGTATGGCCTTATCTTTTCTAGGGAAATTTCCGTAAAGTTCTCCATAGGCTGATAGTTTGTCTGTGATGCCGTAGCCATAAGATAGTGTATAGATGTAGGCTACTTCTGGACTATCATCGGACCACTCTGCTCCTAAATTATATGATATTCCAGATTTTTCGTTTATTGTATGGGCAAAAGCGAATCTAAAACTTACTCCGGTGGTTTCCGGTTGATAGTCCTTTGAGGCTAAAAAAGGTAAGAACATATCAATTAATAAACCGATATCTGGTAATAACCCTTTTTCTTCAGTAATTTCAACTTTTGCACCTACTCCAAGGGGTTCAAATCCACTTCCGATAACACTGTAATTTTCCCCTTGAGTTTCTCTATTTTCAGATACTGCCCAAGAGAGTCTTAGTTCAAAACGATTTAACAAACCGTAACGAAGCAGGGTATTATTAAAATTTAATAATTCAGTTTTTATACCTCGATTTTTTTGTGAAGTATACAAGCCTCCTGTTTCTATTTGAAATGTTTTAAAAGGAACCGTAGTTGGCGATGCCGAAGCGGTTGGCCGATCTGTAATTATTCCCAAAGTTGTTCCTTCAGAAATAACAGTACTTTCTTGTGCTTGTGAATAAAGAGAGAAAACAAAACAAAAAATAAGTAGGATGTTTTTTTTCATGAGTTTTTTAGTTAGAGTTATTTAAAGCATATCGAATTCCAAAAAATAATCGAATTCCTTGATTGGGCCCATATACATATGAGGGATCAAATGTTAATGCATACGGATTATCTAAAGTTGGTGTTGCGTTTCCATCCGTATCAAAGACAACATTTTGGTCGAATGGATCATCAGATCTTGCTATAATAAAGGGATTCCCTTTATTTGGAGTCCAGTCCAATAAATTTTTTATACCCCCGTACATTTCAAAACGGTCTATCCCATCATAGGTTATTTGAATATTTTGAATGCTCCATGCTGGTGAATACTCACTTCTTGGATCTAATTCTCCTAGTAAAGGTAAACGCATAGGGCCATAAAGGCTTCCTGTATAATCAAATGTTAAATTTGTTCCGTAATGTTTATAACTTAATGACCATACACCAGAATATTTTTCTGTTAATATTTGTGGAGTTTTTATTCCATTTTCAGTTTTTGAAACATCCTGATAAGTCGCCCCAATAGAGGCTCTTATTCCATTGCCAAAAACAGCATCAATATTAAAACTAAGTCCTGACGATTGAGAAAATCCATCTAAGTTATCGTATATAATTTGATTGGGATTGGTATCATAATCAGGAATGATCGCATTGGTAAAATAGGTATACCATGCTGAAGTATCGATAGTAAAATACATCCCATTTTTTAAATATAATTTTTTTAAATAATTGAGCGTGATATTATAGGATTCTTCGGGATTTAATTCATCTTTAATAATAACCTCTCTAGCTCCAGTAAGTGCTGCGTGTTCCTCTGTAAATAAATTTACAACTCTAAAGCCGGTTCCAGCGTTAAGTCGTATAATGTCATCGTCTGTGGGTTTAAATCTATAAGCAATTCTTGGAGTAAATATATTTCCATGCCTACTATTGTAATCATAACGCATCCCCAGCAATAAACTTTGTTTATTATTAAAGCCTATTTCATCTTGAACAAACAAAGAAGGAATCGCTGTTTCGTCTGCAAGAATTGTTGCGGTGGTATTGTCATTATAGTAGTTATAACGAATAGCAGCTCCCAATAATAAATCGTGCGATTTAATTTTTTTATCCCAGATAAATTGCCCAAAACCAATACGTTGTTGTGCAAGATAGGGAGTATTTCCATACACAGAGTTCTGATCGTGATCGGAATATGAAAATTGAAAATCTATTTTTTCTGAAAGAGGTAATTGATAATTTCCAAAAATCTCAAATCGGGAGGTATAAATACTTTCTCCATAAACCTCATCGCCACCCCTGAAACTTTTATTCCATTGCAGTTCTCCACCCCATCGATCTTCATAGAAATAACGCCCCGCTAAAGAAAAATTTCTTTTATTTCTTCGTTTAAAATTCCATTTTTGAAATAATGATATTCTATCTTGATTAGTTAAATCTGTAAAATTATCATTGTTATTGTCTATCAGTTGATCGTATTTAAAATAATTTGCTCCTACTAAAACTGTTGCATTTTTTCCCACATTAGCTTTAACGCCTAAATCAAAATTTATTTCTCCCCAACTAGTTCCAAAACTTTCAGCAAAGAACAGTGGAGCATTCTCGGGTAACTTTGTTATAATATTTATAAGACCTCCAAGAGCCTCACTTCCATAAAGAGAAGAGGCAGGTCCCTTCACAATTTCAATTTGTTCGATTAATGAATTTGGAATACCTGATAAACCATAAACCGTAGAAAGTCCGCTTACAATTGGCATCCCATCGATCATTACCAATGTATAAGGACCTTCTAAACCATTGATATGAATATCTCCTGTATTACAAACATTACAATTTAATTGAGGCCTTACTCCATTTACGTTATTCAAGGCTTCAAAAACACTGGGGGTTGGGTTTTTCTTTAAAAAAGTAGTTGAATACACTTCAACTGGAACTGGACTTTCTAGTCGAGAAACAGCTTTTAGAGTTCCAGTAATAATCACTTCTTGTAAAGAATTGTCTTCAACTAGGTTAAACTTTATCTGTAAATTTTTATTGGTGATTTGCACTCTTTTTCTGGAAGTACCATAACCTGTAAAAGAAGCTATTAAAGTGTAGCTTCCTGGCTTTAGATTAGTTAATTTAAAAATTCCGTTCTCGTTGGTGATGGTTCCTGTGGTGGAATTTTCAAGGTAAACATTACTAAACGCTAAAGGCTGACCTTCTGAAAATACAGTGCCATTAACCTCAAAAAGTGATTGCGCCTTTGCAAAAAGGCCAAAAAATAAAAAAAATAAACCAACTGATTTTTTCATTAAAATTAAATTGTTTTGAGGTATAAGTTTTCTGAAATTTGTTTGGTGATAAAAAACTGTTTGTTGGATACTTGAATGGTCATAGATTGATCAAAGTCTTCCTTCTCTATTACTTTAATTGAAGAGCCTATACCTATTTTTCTAGTATCTAAATATTGAAGAAATTTTGCGCTAGATTCTTTTACACCCACACAAATTCCTTGTTGATTCTTCTTTAATTTTGAAAGTAATTTCTTTTCAGTTGGTTTTATATAACCATTCTTATCCGGAATTGGATCTCCGTGTGGATCAAAATCGGGATGCCCTAAAAATAAGTCCAGTCTTTGGATCAATTCGTCCGACTTAATATGTTCTAACTGCTCCGCGATTTCATGGACCTCATCCCATTGAAAATCTAATTTTTCAACTAAAAACACCTCCCATAAACGATGTTTTCGTATGATATTAACTGCTATTGATTTTCCTTTTTTGGTGAGTGAAGCTCCTTTGTATTTTTGATAGGATATTACTTTTTTATCAGCAAGTTTTTGAATCATATCTGTAGCAGAGGATGCTCTGGTATCCATTTTATCTGCAATAGCGTTCGTACTGACTCCAGTACCATAATCATTTTCTAAATGAAAGATTGCTTTTAAATAATTTTCTTCTGCAAGTGTAAACATTTTGCAAATATAAAATATTGTTTTTATACTGGCTAATTTATTTTTTAGGCTTGTCTAAATTTTAAGAAATGAAAATTTAATACTCTAATAATTATAATAAATTAATTGAATAAAGCTTTTAATTCAGTTGCATCGGAAGCGTCCATTTTTCCTGCTATTACCAAGCTTAATTGTCGCCTTCTAAGCGCCGCTTCAAACCGATCTTTTTCAAGGTCACTTTCGGGAATTATTTCAGGTACTGATACTGGTTGGCCAGATTCGTCAACTGCTACAAAGGTATAGATCCCTACATTTGACTTTTTTCTAGTCCCACTTTCACGGTCCTCAATCCAAATATCCATCACGACTTCCATAGAACTCTTAAAAGCTCTTGAAACTTTAGCTTCGATAGTGACAACACTTCCAAGAGGAATCATTTTACTAAAAGCGACATGATTTACTGAAACTGTAGTGACTATCCTTCTGCAATGCCTTCTTGCCGAAATACTAGCAGCACGATCCATTCGAGCTAACAACTCACCACCAAACATATTCCCAAGAGGGTTAGTTTCGCTGGGTAGTACTAAATCGGTAACCACCGTAAGGGATTCTTTTGGAGTTCTTGAAATCATAAGAATATATTTTCTACAAAGGTACAGTTATCTTAGAAACAAGATAAATTTAAACAGGAAGAATTATTTTTCTAATTCTTTTACTAAAAGCCAAGCATCCGAATTTTGTGACTTTTTGATTTCTCTTAAGTTTTTTATGGCTTCTAACCGATCTTCATAACTACTATACGCAACTTGATGAAGTCCATATTTGTTGACTCCTACTAAAATTGGTGAAAATCCAATATCAGTGAGTTCCTTAATCTTTTTGTCGGCATTTGTAGCAATTCTAAAAGCGCCAGCTATAATGTGGTATTTCCCTGCTTGTTTTTTAAAAGTAAGATTTAACGTCGGTAACGGATTTTCGAGACTAAACGTAGCTTGTTGGATCTGATTTTCTACAACGGTAACTGCTTTTTGTTTTTCAGCAAAATTGTATTTTTGTACTTCGTCTTCATACATTTTCATTCCTCCAAGACTCACTAAAGAAATTGCTATTATGGCTATTGCAGTATATTTTAAATAACCATTTTTAAATCTCCTTACAGGATTCATAGGAATAGGAACTATTTCTTTTTGCTGATGAGTCTCTTTTTGTCTAGAAACTTTATGAATTCCAACAGCTGATAAACCAAAGGAAGTGGTATTAAAATTTTGCGTAGAAGAAGGTGTAAATTGAACAGAATTTTCTTCATTCAAATAAAAATCGCCAATATTACTTAAAGAAACAGTGGTTCCTTCTGTTAATTGTAGAGATAATTTTTTAGTGTAGGTTCTTAATTTTTGGAGTGCAGATTCATAGCTGCATTTTTCAACAGAAGCAATATGGTTGGCCAGCAATCCATCATTGGTTTGAAGTTGCTTGTTAAATGATAAGGTTTTTGATGGCGGAAATAGTACATGAGTATCGCTATCAATTCTAGCAGAATGATACTGTGTCAATAAAGCTCCAAAGCCAGGAATTATAATACATTCGTAGCGATATAATAAATCATTTATGTAGGTCGTAATTTGCATTAAAACAAATATAATGGAAATTCATTTTTAAACCATTTTAAATCTATATTTTTATTAACAGTTTAAAAATGTTATTTTTAAACACTCCCCCCTTATAACTACTCTTATGTTTTCAAAAAACGAATTACGCTATACGTTAGCTTTACAACGTGTGCCAAATCTTGGTGATGCAACTGCCAAAAGATTAATCTTAAAAGTCGGATCGGCTGAAGGGGTTTTTAGCGAAAGAAAAAGAACTCTATTAAAGATAAAAGGGATAGGGCCTTTTAAATTAAAAGCGCTATCAAAAAAAATTCAGTTAAGAGAAGCCGAAAAAGAAATTGAGTTTATGGAAAAAAACGATGTTAAATACCGCTATTTTTTAGATAAAAATTATCCTGAAAAATTAAAACACTGTAACGATGGTCCCATTCTTTATTTTCAAAAAGGAAAAATAAATCTTCATCACAATAAAATTATTAGTATTGTTGGTACTCGAAAAATCACGAGCTATGGAAAATCTTTCTGTGAAGAATTAATTCATGAACTTTCCCCATTAAATCCAATTATTATCTCGGGCTTTGCATATGGAGTTGATATAACAGCTCATAAATCAGCAATAAATAATGGATTGCAAACCATCGCGTGTCTTGCGCATGGTCACAATCAAATTTATCCAAAAGTTCATACTAAACACGTCAACAACGTTTTAAAAAATGGTGGCTTTATATCTGAATTTTGGAGTAGTGATCCCTTTACTAAAAATAATTTTTTAAAAAGAAATAGAATTATAGCAGGAATAGCAGAGGCAACTATAATTATTGAGTCTGCAGAAAAAGGGGGAAGCCTTGTTACAGCAGATATTGCAAATTCGTATCACAGAGATGTATTTGCATTACCTGGTAGAGCAAACGATGCCCAAAGCAAAGGTTGTAATAACCTTATTAAATCGCAACAAGCGCATTTAATTACAAGTGCTGCAGATTTAATCTATATGTTGGGCTGGGAAGTTGAAAATAAAATAAAAAAGCAATCGCAAACACTATTATTCGAAAAACTTAGCAAGGATGAAAATGTAGTTTTTAATTATTTAAAAGAAAAAGAGAAAGCGTTACTCGATGTCATTTCTATTGAATGTGGTATTCCAACCTTTAAATTAGCAGCTATTTTATTATCATTGGAATTAAAAGAAATTATAAGGCCTCTACCAGGTAAGCTATTTGAAATTATATAATTTAATAACCAAGTTTTTTTCGAACTCTTGCGAGTACTTCATTCGCTACAAATGAAGCCTTTTTGGCGCCAATTTCTAATGCTTTATCTACTTCTGATAAATTTTCCATATAATAATTATACGTTTCTCTTTCTTTTGAAAACTTTTCGATGAGTAATTCAAATAAAGCTTGTTTGGCATGTCCATACCCATAATTTCCTCCTTCATAATTCGCTTTCATATTAGCTATTTCATTAGGAGAAGCTATTAATTTAAACAATGTAAAAACGTTGCAAGAATCTGGGTCCTTTGCATCTTCCATGGGGATACTATCTGTTTGTATTCCCATGATTTGCTTTCTTAATTTTTTATCATTTAGAAATATATTGATAATATTATTTTTTGATTTACTCATTTTTGCACCATCAGTTCCTGGAATAAGCATCGTGTTTTCTTGCACTTTTGCATCAGGCATAACAAATGTTTCTCCCATTTTACTATGAAATCTTGACGCAACATCTCTGGTCATTTCAAGATGCTGAAGCTGATCCTTACCTACTGGAACGATATTGGCGTCGTATAATAATATGTCGGCTGCCATCAACATAGGATAGGTAAATAATCCCGAATTTACATCCTCCAATCGATCTGCTTTATCTTTGAATGAATGCGCTAATGTTAATCTTTGATATGGAAAAAAACAACTTAAATACCACGATAATTCTGATACTTGCGGGATATCACTTTGACGATAAAATACCGTTTTTTCTAAATTTAATCCAAATGCCAACCAAGCTGCTGCAGTGCTGTATGTATTGTCTTGTATTAATTTAGCATCCTTAATTTGAGTTAATGAGTGTAAGTCTGCAATAAATAAAAAGGATTCGTTATTTGGGTCATTTGCCATCTTAATAGCAGGTAAAATAGCTCCTAATAAATTTCCTAGATGAGGGGTTCCCGTACTTTGTATCCCTGTTAAAATTCTTGACATTGCGTATTTATGAAAAATAGTTTGTGTTTAAAAATAACCTATTTGTTTTTAAGTATTTACAAAGATAATTTTTTTAAACCTTTTGATTGTCTTCATTTTGCTATTTTTGAAAAGTCTTGATTTTTTTCAAAAACATAGCAATCCTCTTATATCGAATTTGGTATTACATACTAACTGCTACAAGTATTATTGTATTATTTACCTTTCTCTTTATAAGTGTTTTAAGAAGCACCTGGTATCCTACTTTTTTTAAAATAGCTCGAATTTGGGCTTATATTATCTTGATTGGCATGGGGTTTAAGCCTGTAATTAAAAAAGAGTTTGAGCTAAAAAAAGGGATTAGCCACATGATTGTCGCAAATCATACTTCAATGATTGACATAATGTTAATGCTTTACATTACTAAATATCCTGTTGTATTTGTTGGCAAAAAAGAACTGAGTAACATCCCTTTATTTGGATTTATTTATAAGCGCACATGTATTCTCGTAGACAGAAATGACTCTAAAAGTAGAAGAAATGTATACAAAAGTGCACAACAAAAAATTAATCAAGGTTATAGTATTTGCATATTCCCCGAAGGAGGAGTCCCCTTCGATGAGAGCATTGTTCTAGACACTTTCAAAGATGGTGCTTTTAGATTAGCAATAGAGCACCATCTTCCAATCGTTCCAATAATATTTCACGACAATAAAAAAAGGTTTTCATACACTTTTTTTAGTGGAGGCCCTGGTAAAATTAGAGCATTGATACATGCACCTTTAGCAACAACTAATTATTCTTTAGAAATGAAAAGAGAATTAAAAGCTAAGACGCATGCTATTATTTTAAATGAATTGGAGAATCCTTCTTTATAAAAAAAACCATCTTATGGCGAAAGATGGTTTTCCTTAAATGGTTCGCTGTTTACAAACCCAAACAAACTTAACCTAAACTAAAACTTAAAACTTAAACCACTGTAAACCCCTATATAATAGGGTTGAAAATCAACAGAAGAATCTGTATATGGATTAAGTTGGTACTTGAACATAGGTTCGATAATAAACATTAACTTTTTTGAAAAACTATAATTTAAACCTAGTCCAATATTAGTTGTAAAGCTTAGCGATGATAAATTACTAGCCTCACCAAGGACTTCATTAAAATCTCCCGCTTCTACAGATATTTCATTATTACCTAGTATTAAGGTACTAAATCCTCCTATAAGGTTGATTCCAATTTTTTTATTTATGATTGCATAATTTAATTCTAAAGGCATTTCATAATAACTTATATTTTGATTTAGATACGTTTCTCCATTTGTTGATTTTGGGGTAATATTTCCAAATGGATTGCCTGAATCTTGAGCTGCCAGTGCTCCTTTGTCTACAACAATTGTGACATTATTTCTTTCGTAATAATCGATACCAGTTGTTGAAGCTGCACTAAGGGGTCCAGTTCCTAGCTCTAAACCAGTTGTTGAATAACTTAAATTAACATTACTAACTCCGGAGCGAATACTAAATCTTCTGTTTAAATTGTAACTTACTTTGATTCCGTAGGCAATATTTAGATCGCCATTTTTACTATTATCAGAAAACATAGGGTCTATTGAGGACCCTTGACTTAGTGTATTGTAATAAACTGGTGCTACATTAGGGGTTAGTTCCCAACGGTGATCTGGCGAATCATTTGCTACAATAACTGTTGATTCATCTGAAATTTCGTTAATCGCGTCAAAAATTGATTTTTTATTTTCAATGATGTCCTGCTCAGCATTTTCCTTTATAAGGTGCTCTTCTTTACCATGATTAGAGTTATTGATTGCAATTTCAGTTTTAGAAATTGTTCCGATACTAATTTCTTTATCTGTAGTACCTTTATTTAGGACGGTATTTGTAGATGGTTTTGATTGAGTGTTTCTTTCTGAACCAGCTATTTTGTTGCTCAGGCCTTTTAGATTATTTTGAGGTATACCTCCTTTTTTAGAATTTGTATTGTTAGAAATAGCTGTTTTTGAGCTAGAAACAACTTCTAAGGGAGACTTATTTGTTGACTCAGTATGATCATTTTCTTGGCTGAATGCTGTTTTATTTGAGGGTGATGTAATGTCTATACGTTTTTTATCTAATAAATCTTTATTTATTTCTAAGTTAGTTTCATAAACAACAGGTGAGTTTGTCTGATTAAATGAATCATTTAGCAAAGACTTGCCAATGGTAAAAAACAAAGCTAAAAGGGCGGCTATTCCACTAAATTTTACCCAAATTGGAATCACCTTACGATCATCTTCTTCTTTCAGTTTTGTTTGAATATTTTTCCAAACGTCTGGTGAAGGAACAGCCTCAAAATTTTTAAAGCTATCTTTAAATAAATCGTCTATATTTTTTTTAACTTTCATTGATCCTTAAGATGGATATTTTTAAAAAAATTAATTTTTTAATTTTACTTTGTAATAATCTTCAATCTTTATTTTCAAAATCCCCCTTGCTCTTGCAAGGTTCGATTTGGAAGTTCCCACTGAAATCCCAACAGAATCAGCTATTTCTTTATGTGAATAATCATCCAAAACATACATGGTAAAAACCAATTGATATCTGTCAGGTAATTCCTGGACTATTTTTAACAAAAAATCCAAAGGAACTTGATTATTCTCAACTTCAACAACCTCTTCTTCTTCAATCTGTTCTTCATTCGAAAGATGAAATGTTTTTTTCTTTCGATATTTTTGAAGCACTGTATTGATGGCTACTCGTTTCATCCAGCCCTCAAAAGAACCCTTATTCTTAAATTGCTCAATTCGTTGAAAAATTATTAAAAAGGCATCCTGTAAATTATCCTCTGCCTCATGATAATTTGGAGAATACTTTAAGCAAACAGCGAAAAGTATACCTGAAAATTTCTTGTATAACTCTTCCTGAGCTTTTAAATCTTGCTTTTTACAATTTGATATGAGCTCTTCTAATGTCAAACGTAGTATCTTAAACTTTTAAAAATGTTGAGTTAACTAAATAATAAACAAACAACAACTAAAAGACATCTACAAAGGATAGATGCCTAAAAAACAATTAGGTTGCGTAAGAAGAAAAAAATACTATTTATTTTCTACAATTGCTTCTTTTATTTTTTGCTCAAGCTCATCCATTAACTCAGGATTATCTAGAAGTAAAGACTTGACAGCTTCTCTACCTTGACCTAATTTCGTGTCATCGTAACTAAACCAGGAACCGCTCTTTTTAATGATTTCAAAATCAACTCCAAGATCTATAATTTCGCCAACTTTTGAAATTCCTTTTCCATAAACAATGTCAAATTCAACAGTCTTAAAAGGAGGAGCGACTTTATTTTTAACAACTTTGACTCTTGTTTTATTACCCAAAACCTCACTATTTGTATTTTTTATTTGTGTAGATCTTCTTATATCAAGCCTCACAGATGCGTAGAATTTTAGAGCATTCCCTCCTGTTGTCGTTTCTGGATTACCAAACATAACACCAATCTTTTCTCTCAATTGATTAATAAAGATAACTGTACATTTTGTTTTACTGATAGACCCTGTTAGTTTACGCAAAGCTTGAGACATTAAACGAGCATGAAGTCCCATTTTAGAATCTCCCATTTCTCCTTCTATTTCGCTTTTAGGAGTAAGAGCAGCGACAGAATCAATAACAATAATATCTATAGCTCCAGAACGAATTAAATTATCGGTAATTTCTAATGCTTGCTCACCATTATCGGGTTGCGAAATAATTAAATTTTCAACATCTACTCCTAAATCCTCTGCATAATATCTGTCAAAAGCATGTTCAGCATCAATAAAAGCGGCTATTCCTCCTTTTTTTTGAGCTTCAGCAATTGCATGTAAAGTTAAGGTAGTTTTACCTGACGATTCAGGCCCATATATTTCGACAACTCTCCCTTTTGGATAACCTCCTACCCCTAAAGCAACATCTAAACCTAAAGAACCTGTTGGAATAACTTCCGTATCTTCTACGGCTGCATCTCCCATTTTCATTACAGTTCCCTTACCATATGTTTTATCTAATTTATCTAAAGTTAACTTTAATGCTTTTAATTTTGCGTCTTTTTCGTTGCTCATTAGTCTATCTTTTTTTATTGAAAATGTTAATATGCTAATGTACTATTTCTTTATTAGCAGTACAAAGGTAAAAACAAGAAAAACAAAAATACCTTAACAAGGTTTGTCTAGAATTAATATCTTTACTCCTAGTATAAGATCTCTATAGATTTTATAAAGTTTAATCGACGTCTCTTATGTAAATAAGGGCTATATATATAATTATGGGCTGTACAAGTTGTAGTTCTGGGGCTGATGGGCAGCCAAAAGGTTGTAAAAACAATGGCACATGTGGATCGGATGGGTGTAATAAGTTGACCGTGTTCGATTGGTTAGCTAACATGTCATTGCCAGGTGATCAAAAACCATTTATTGGAGTAGAAGTTCGTTTTAAAAACGGAAGAAAACACTTTTATAAAAATACCGAAAATTTATCTTTATCAATTGGGGATATTGTTGCTACTGAGGCAACATCTGGCCACGATATTGGAATTGTTACTCTTACCGGTGAATTGGTGAAAGTACAAATGAAAAAGAAAAGTCGTAATGAAACCGCTGAAGATCTCCCAAAAATATACAGAAAAGCAAGTCAAAAAGACATTGATATTTGGCAAACAGTCAGGGCTAAAGAGGCTGAGATTCAAAAAAGATCTCGTGAAATAGCAATTCACTTAGGGTTAAAAATGAAGATATCTGATATCGAATATCAAGGTGACGGATCTAAAACAACGTTCTATTATACTGCTGAAGAACGTGTAGATTTTAGACAATTAATCAGAGATTTTGCCAGTGCATTTAGCACAAGAGTTGAAATGAAACAAGTTGGTTTTAGGCAAGAGGCTGCAAGGCTAGGGGGTATTGGATCCTGTGGGCGCGAGTTATGTTGTTCCACTTGGTTAACTGATTTTAGATCTGTGAAGACATCTGCAGCTCGATATCAACAGCTATCTTTAAATCCTCAAAAATTAGCAGGTCAATGTGGGAAACTAAAATGCTGCCTAAATTATGAATTAGATACCTACTTAGATGCCATAAAAGATATTCCTAAAAGTGATGTTAAATTAATTACTGAAAAAGGAGTTGCTATTTGTCAAAAAACAGATATTTTTAAAAGATTTCTTTGGTACGGTTATGAAAAGCAGGGAGTGAACTGGCATAAAATCAGTGTTGATAAAGCCAATGAAATTATTGCACTAAACAAAAAAGGTGTTAAGGTTTTGAGCCTGGAAGAGTATGTTGTAGAGGAACAAATTTCTGAAACAAAAATATTTGAAAATGTTGTAGGTCAAGACAGTCTTACTCGTTTTGATAAACCAAAATCTAAAAATAATAGAAAAAGGAACAACAGAACTAGGAATAAAAATAAAGCCAGAAATAAAAACCACCACCAAAATAAAAAAATCAAAAAGAATGTCTAAACTTTTTGCCTTTTCATTTTTTCTAATCCTGATCTTTTCATGCGACTCAAAAACTTTAATTAGTATGAATAAAGAATTGTCAGGAGTTTGGGAAAAACAAGAAATTATAATGTTTAATTTACCAGAATTAGATAGTTTGAAAGGTTATGATTTGTTTATAAATCTAAGGAATACCAACGATTATAAATTCAATAATTTATATTTAATTGTTGCAATGAGTTTCCCATATGGTAAAATAGTTACCGATACATTGGAGTACAAAATGGCAAAGCCTGACGGAACTTGGTTGGGAAATGGAATAGGTGACGTAAAGGAAAATAAGTTGTGGTATAAAGAAAATGTTACTTTCTCAGAAAAAGGAATCTATAAAGTTAGTATATCTCATGCCATGCGCAATAACGGTGACGTTACAGGCGTTAAAAATCTTGATGGGATAATTGATGTAGGGTTTAGTATTGAGGAAAAAACATTCAAATAATTTATGACTAAGCGAAAAACAATAAAAAAGAAAAGAAAACCAAAAACTCAATATCGAAATATTAAACTATTTTGGGGTTTTTTTGGTATTGGACTTTTTGTTGTTGTTTTTATATTTCTTTTAGCTTCTTGGGGATTTTTCGGCAAATTACCAGATGAAACAAGTTTAGAAAATCCCGAAAAAAATCTTGCTACTGAAATCATCACAATCGACGGTACAACCATAGGAAAATTTTATAAAGAAAATAGAACTCCTGTGAACTTTAAAGAGTTGCCTGAGCATCTAATAAATGCGCTGATTGCAACTGAAGATGTTCGTTTTTATAATCATTCTGGAATTGATGCAAGAGGGACCTTAAGAGCGATTGCTTTTCTTGGGAGTAAAGGAGGAGCTAGTACAATTACACAACAATTAGCAAAATTATTTTTTACTGAAAATGCTTCAAAAAACATAATGGCAAGAATTCTTCAAAAATCTAAAGAGTGGGTGATCGCGATTAGACTTGAGGAACGCTATACCAAGGAAGAGATTATTACAATGTATTTTAATGAATATGATTTTTTAAATCAAGCGATAGGGATCGAATCTGCTGCTCATATTTATTTTGATAAGGCTCCAAGAGATCTTACCATTTCAGAGTCTGCAATTCTTGTAGGAATGTTTAAAAATTCATCGTTGTACAATCCTGTTCGTAATCCAGTAGGGGTAAAAAACAGAAGAAATGTTGTTCTAAGTCAAATGGCAAAATATAAATTTATCTCAGAGAGTATTAGAGATTCAATTCAAAATACTGAATTAGAAATCAAATTTACTCCCCAAGGGCATGACAAGGGAATTGCTACTTACTTTAGAGAGTACACTCGAAATTTTATGCATGATTGGAGTAAAAGAAATTTAAAAGCTGATGGTACAGAATACAATATTTATAGTGATGGATTAAAAATCTACACCACAATTGATTCTAAAATGCAAAGATATGCTGAGAATGCTGTTGACAGCCATATGCAAAATCTTCAAAACGAATTTGACAAACAAAACAGAAACAATGACTTAGCCCCATTTAGAGAAGTTACAAATGAAGAAGTTGATTTTATTCTAAAATCTGCAATGAAAAGAAGTGATCGATGGAGAAAAATGAAAAAACTTGGAAAATCTGAAAAAGAAATTAAGGCAAGTTTTTATAAAAAAACTAATATGCGAATTTTTGCTTGGAGTGGTGATAAAGATACTTTGATGACTCCCATGGATTCTATCAGGTATCACAAGTCAATTCTTCAAGCCTCATTAATGTCTATGACACCTCAAACGGGCGAAGTAAAAGCTTGGGTAGGAGGAATCAATTATAAATATTTTAAATATGACATGGTTAGAAAAGGAAAACGTCAAATTGGTTCTACTTTTAAACCCTTTGTATATGCAACCGTAATTGATCAAATGCATATGTCACCCTGTGACACCTTACCTAACACTTTGCATACAATTGAAGTTGGGAAATATGGCTTAAATGAGCCTTGGACTCCAAAAAATTCAAGTGACAAATATGGAGGAATGTTAACTTTAAAAGCTGCTTTGGCTCAATCAGTTAACACGGTTACCGCAAGACTTATTGACAGAGTTGGGCCAAAACCTGTACTAGATTTAGTTGGAAAAATGGGAGTTAATACAAAAAATATATTAGAAGTTCCCTCTATTGCATTGGGGACTCCTGATGTCTCTTTATATGAAATGGTAGGAGCATATAGTACATTTGCTAACAAAGGAGTTTATATTAAGCCTTCATTAATTACTAGAATTGAAGATAAAAACGGCACTGTTTTATATCAACATGTTCCAGAAACTAGAGATGTCCTTAGTGAAGAAGCAGCCTATGTCACTGTTAGTTTAATGGAAGGTGTTACGCAATCAGGATCTGGTCAACGATTAAGATCAGACTGGGCATCGAACCTTCCCGTTTATAAAGATATTATTACCGGATATCCTTGGAAGTTTACAAATTCTATTGCAGGAAAAACAGGAACTACACAAAATCAAAGTGATGGATGGTTCATGGGGGTTGTTCCAAACTTAGCAACTGGAGTATGGGTAGGAGGCGAAGATCGCTCCACCCATTTTTCTACAATTGCCTATGGCCAGGGGGCTTCCATGGCACTACCCATTTGGGCAAATTACATGATCGATTGTTATAACAATGAAACTCTGAGAATTTCAAAAGAAGACTTTTCGGTTCCGGAGGTTCTTTCCATCGAGACGGACTGTGATAAATGGAAAGAAAATCAACAAGTAATAGAAAACGAATATCCAGATGAGTTTTAACTTAAAGTAAACAAGGGTTTTAGTAATTTAAAAAATATGTTAATAACTGCCATTTTATTTATTGCTTTTGGAATTTTGATAAAATATGGAAAAATGTATTTCCTCATAGCTGGTTACAACACCATGTCAAAAGAAGAAAAAGAAAAATATGATATTGAAGGAATCGCAACTGTTTTCAAAAATATTATGTTCGGAATGGCATTCATCATAATATTAGGAGATCTTGTAGGAGAATTAACTGAAAATGATAATTTAGTGAATTATGCTTTTTGGACCGCTATGGCAACTGGAATTCCTTACTTGTTATTTAAATCAAACTCAAAAAGATATAAAAAATAAAATTATAGCTATGATTAATAAAACTGTTCCTAATGTTCAAAAGGCTTGTCAAGGTGTAAAAGATGCAATGACATTCATGTTAGGAGGATTTGGATTAAGCGGAATTCCAGAAAACGCTATTGCAGAACTGGTGCGATTAAATGTTAAAGATGTTACTTGTATTTCAAATAATGCAGGAGTCGACGAGTTTGGTTTGGGATTATTACTCCAAAAAAAACAAATTCGAAAAATGATTTCGTCTTATGTTGGAGAAAATGCGGAGTTTGAGCGTCAAATGCTAAGTGGAGAATTAGAAGTTGAATTAATTCCTCAAGGTACTCTAGCTCAACGTTGTAGAGCTGCCCAAAGCGGAATCCCAGCTTTTTATACTCCCGCAGGCTATGGTACCGAAGTCGCACAGGACAAAGAAAGTAGAGCATTTAATGGAAAAATGCACCTATTAGAATACGCTTTTAACGCTGATTTCGCATTTGTAAAAGCTTGGAAAGGGGACGCTGCTGGCAATTTAATTTTTAAAGGTAGTGCGCGCAACTTTAACCCAAATATGTGTGGGGCCGCAAAAATTACAGTTGCTGAGGTGGAAGAGTTGGTTCCTGTTGGGTCTCTTGATCCCAACCAAATTCATATCCCTGGAATTTTTATCCAAAGAATATTTCAAGGAAATAACTATGAAAAACGTATTGAACAATTAACGGTAAGAAAGCGAAATTAATGGCATTAAGTAAAGAACAAATAGCTCAAAGAATAGCAAAAGAGGTTAAGGACGGTTACTACGTAAATTTAGGAATAGGCATTCCGACTTTAGTGGCAAATTTTGTGAGAAAAGATATCGAAGTAGATTTTCAAAGCGAAAATGGTGTTTTGGGTATGGGGCCTTTCCCTTTTGAAGGTGATGAAGACCCAGATTTAATTAATGCAGGCAAACAAACTATTACGACATTGCCCGGAGCTTCTTTTTTTGATTCAGCTATGAGTTTTTCAATGATTAGAGGACAACATGTTGACTTAACGATTCTTGGTGCGATGGAAGTATCTCAAAATGGCGATATCGCTAATTGGAAAATTCCTGGAAAAATGGTAAAGGGGATGGGAGGAGCTATGGACTTAGTTGCTTCTGCAGAAAATATTATTGTAGCAATGATGCATACAAACAGAGCTGGCGATTCTAAATTATTAAAAAAATGTAGCTTACCTTTAACAGGCGTTAACTGTGTAAAAAAAATAGTAAGCAATCTTGCAGTACTAGAAATTGTCAATAATTCGTTCAAGCTTTTAGAGAGAGCGCCTGGTGTGAGTATCGAAGAAATTAAAGAAGCTACAGAAGGGAACCTAATCATTGAAGGAGACATTCCAGAAATAAAGTTTTAACAATGAGTTAAAAAATCAATCTATATGTTTCAATAACTTAGCTTATTATTTGAATGAATTTCAAATTCCCTTAGGGATGGATTCAATTAATTTTTGAGTATATTCTTTGTTAGGGTTTGCATAAATTTCGTCAGCGTCGCCAATTTCCTCAATTTTTCCATCTTTCATAACTAACAGTTGATCCGCCATAAACTTAACAACAGCTAAATCATGTGATATAAAAATGTAAGTGAATCCATAATCTTCTTTTAACTCGTTTAATAAATTAAGTACTTGAGCTTGAACAGATATGTCTAAAGCAGATACAGATTCATCACATACAATCAGCTTTGGTTCCATAGCAATGGTTCTTGCAATACCAACTCGTTGTCTCTGTCCTCCAGATAATTCATGTGGATATCTGTTAAAAAAACTGGCATCCAACTCTACACTTTTTAAAATACTAATAACCTTATTTTTTCTTTCTCGATCATTTTTCCCTATTTGGTGAACTTGCATAGGTTCCATAATTGTTTCTCCTATTAACATCCTCGGATTAAGTGATGAATAAGGATCTTGAAAAATCAGTTGAATATCTTTTCTAAGTTTTCTCAATTCGTTGGACGATAAAGTCGTGAGCTCTTTGCCCTTGTATTTAATACTTCCACTTGTTGATTTATCCAGTTGTAAAATAACCCTACCTAATGTTGATTTTCCACATCCAGATTCTCCAACTAATCCTAAGGTTTCTCCTTCAAAAACTTTAAAACTTATATCGTCAACGGCTTTAACTATTTTCTTTTTATTTAAAAATCCAGCATCAGAATAATATTCTTTTTTTATGTTTAAAATTTCTAAAATAGGTGTTTTGGTATATATATATTTATGTTTAAATGCTCTTTCCTGTGGTGTTATTTCAATAGGAGTAAACTCATTTTTAGCTAATGAGCTAATTGTTGGCAGCACTTTTAGTCTACCTTTCAATCCTGGTCGAGAAGACATTAAAGCTTTTGTATATGTTTTTTTTGGAGTTTTAAAAATTTCGTGAACAGTACCTTCTTCAACAATATTGCCTTGATACATAACTAGTGTTCGATCAGCAATTTGTGAAACCAAGCCTAAATCATGAGATATAAAAAGTAAACTCATTTTTGTCTCTTTTTGAATTTCTTTTAGAAGGGCTATAATTTCTTTTTGAACCGTTACGTCAAGAGCAGTTGTAGGTTCGTCTGCAATCAATAATTTTGGCTTACAAGCTATTGCCATAGCAATCATTACTCGCTGCATTTGCCCTCCACTTATTTGATGAGGATAACTATTGTAAATCTCCTCTGGTCGTGGAAGCTTTACTTTATTAAATAATAAAATAACTTCTTTTTTTATTTTTGATTTAGGATGTTTTAAGTGTATCCTAATAATTTCCGAAACTTGTTCTCCACACGTCATAGAAGGATTTAATGCGGTCATTGGCTCCTGGAATATCATAGCAATTTCGCTTCCTCTTAACTTTCTTAAATTTTCATGGGTTTGTCTCAATAAATCTTTCCCCTCAAACAACAATTCGCCGTCTAATAACGTTTCTTTTTTTGGTAAAAGGCCTAAAATCGTCATTGCGGTCACTGACTTTCCTGAGCCAGATTCGCCCACAACGCCAAGTATTTCATTTCTGTTAATATGAAAAGAAATACGGTGTACTACCTCAACACTATTTTTAGTGTTTCCAAAAGAAATAGATAAATTGTTTACGTTAAGCAATAAGGCTTTATTCATTACTCAAATATAAATAGTAAATAACTTGAACTGAGGTTTTTCGATAAAAAACTATTCAATTATTTTAGACTTTTTTTGATAAATTATATTTCTTTGTTCTAAGTAACTAAGAAAATAATAAAAACAAACTTCATGCTTACCAACTAATTCTGGAGGAAAAACTCCTTTCTCTGAAAACTTATTTTCTAAAAGAATATTGGCTGCAGCGGCAGCGGTATAACCTGTTGTACGCGCCATTGAAGAAGTATTTGTTTCTCTACAATATTGATCGTGTAATGTATAGACAACCTCTTCAATTTTTCCTGCTAAATTCTCTCCTTTTAGCGTTATTCGCATCACCGTAATTTCTTCCTCGGTATCGCCTAACTTCCATTCATTAAATAATACTTTACTTGTCACCTCTAATGGTGACACTTTATTACCATTAATCTCTATTTCGGTAGTGTCAAAAAAACCACTTTGCTTCAATACCTGAACATATTCTACGTGTCCAGGATATCTCAAGGTTTTCTCTTTCATATTTTTAATATGAGGCATGGTAAACATTATAGATCGCAAGCCGTCTGAATTAAAAGACTCTAAAGTGCCAACACCTTGAAATTCTATATATTCACAATCTGTAAGCGCGTCTCTAGTAATCATTTCTCCATTCTCAATATATCGCGCTGGACGCGTATATTCCTCAATAACGTCTACCGGAGAAAAGGGAGCCTTATAACAAAAGGGCCATTTTTTTACTTTGGGTAGTCCCCCTACTAAACATTCAAAATCCGTTAGCTTCATTTTCTCATTATAATGTCCTAAAATAATATTATCCATACCTGGAGCGACACCGCAATCTACAATAGCTGTTATGTTTTTTTCTTTTGCTAATGCGTCTAATTCTAATGAGTTTTCTGAAAAGAAGGATATGTCAACAACATTCATCTCAGCTTCAATAATTGACTTAAGGGTTTCAAACCCCAGAAATCCTGGGACAGCACAAACTACTAAATCAAAATCCTTAATAGTTTTTTGTAGGGTCAATTTCTTGGTAACGTCTAGTAAAAAGGTTTCAAGGTTACTGCATTTTTGAGAAGCTTTTATTAACGCATCTTGGTTTAAATCTGTAAGGCTTACGTTGTGTGTTTTTGATAGGTCAATTGCAATAGCACTTCCTACCATGCCAGCTCCTAAAACAATGATGTTTTTCATAAATTAATAAATTAGTAAAAATTAAATTTGATAATTAGTAACTATTCTTGTTACTGAAGAGGTGATTTAATAACGTAGAAGTTATAATCCAGGAATAAGAATCCAGGGCATTTCAGAAAGATTATAATATTGATTTTCTATCATTTAATATTTTTTGAGGCAAAAATCTGATCCGTCAAATACACCATAAGTGTAATGATTTATCCAATCGCCTAAATTATAATAAGTAGAACTATCGCTAACTTTAATTTCCATAGGCAAATGTCTGTGGCCAAATATAAAATAATCAAAGTGTTTCGTTTCTAATTTTCTTTTAGCGTATAGGGCTAACCATTCTTTATTATCTCCCAGATATTTTTTGTCTTCAGTTCCAGATATTAGTTTATTTTTCACTGATAAATACTGAGCTATTCTAACACCTATATCTGGATGCAACCAACGATAAATCCATTTTGAAAATGGATACATAAATATTTTTTTCATTCTTTTATAGCCCTTATCGTAAGGTCCTTTCCCGTCTCCATGACCAATTAAAAAAGACTTCCCGTTAAAAGAAAATTCTTTTGTATCACGATAAGTTGGAATATTTAATTCTTTTTCAAAATAATCATTCATCCAAAGGTCATGATTCCCCACAAAAAAATAAATAGGTATTCCACTATCAGATATTTCAGCAAGTTTCCCTAGGGTTCTTACAAATCCTTTTGGTACTACCGTTTTGTATTCAAACCAAAAATCAAATAAATCTCCCAACAAAAAGATAGCTGCTGCATCTTTTTTTATTTCATCTAACCACTTTACAAACTTTTTTTCACGCGGCAAACTCGCTTCATTAGTTGGAGCTCCTAAATGATTGTCACTTGAAAAATATATTTTTTTTCCTTCTGGAATTTGCATGGGTTAAATATAACGAATGTAATTAAGAATTATCAGATGCAAACCATTCTGCGTAACTACTGTCTGTTTCTTGTAACTTAAGAGAATGAAGTTGAATGTGCGATGGCAACTCAGCTTTAATAACATGCGCAAAATCAATAATCATCATTTCGCTTGTAGGTTGATAGTCTACTAATAACACATTATGACCCCTATTTTTTAATTCTTTTGCTAATTCAACATGGGGTGTATTTTTATTAAATACGGTGGCATGATCAAAAATATCTACTATTTTATTTTTCACTATTTTCTTTAGGTCGCTAAAATCTATAACCATTCCTAATTTAACGTGATTAACTTCTGAAATAGGGGTCCCTATTACCGTTACATAAAGTTTATAACTGTGGCCGTGTACATTTCTGCATTTTCCGTCATAGCCATATAAAGCATGACCCGTCTCGAAAGAAAATTGTTTGGTAATTCTGATAGTGCTACTCATATATTCTAAAAATAAAGTAGTAAAGATACTATTTTAATGATAAGAATTTATTCATAATTGACTTATTCACTTTTTGCTAATGGATAATATTTTACTTTAAATTTATAAATTAAAGCAACAGCCCTAAAAGCAATCCAAACCACCAGCGCAACCCATATTCCTTTTAATTTTAAATCTAAATAATTTCCTATTAATAGTGTGGGTATAAATCCAAAAAAAGTAGCAGCAACTAATATATTTCGAAGGTATTTCATTTCGCCTAGCCCTTTAAATATAGCATCTAAGGTAAACCCTAAAGCGTTAAACGGTTGAGAAATTAATACAATAAAGAAAATACTGTAAAAAGTCGTCAAAACGAGAGTGTCTTTAGTAAAAATTAAACCTAAATGATTGTAAAATAGTACTCCTACTATAACTAATAATAAACTAACAATTAAGTTGTAAATATTAACACGTTTGGTTAGTGTCCATAAGTCCTGATACATTTTAGCCCCCAATAATCGACCGCCAAGAATATTTCCTGCAGCGCCATATCCGTCTATAAAAAATGCCGAAAATAACCATAAATTAATTGCTATCGTATGAGCAGCTATATACTCTTTACCTAAAGATGTTGCCTCACGTACAGCTAATAATAAAGCTATATTAAGCGCTATTGATCGTATAAATAAATTAAAACTCATAGTTACTAGCCGTTTTAATTCTGGATGTAATAACCGCTTTAACTTTAAGGAAACGTTAGTTTTATAAAGCAGGAGAGATAATGATAAAATTGCCATTATTAATTGGGCGATTAAACTTGCCCAAGCAGCTCCTTTTACCCCCATTGGATCTATAAAATTGTCAACTCCATAAACTAAAATAATATCTAAAACTATGTTTATAATTGCTCCAAAAGACGCAATGATCATTGGCCAAAATGTATTTTGAAGCCCTCTAAATATTCCGAAAATAGCAAATGTGAATAAGGTTAAGGGAAAGCCCCAAATTCGGATATAGTAATAGTCTTTGCTATAGGCTAATATTTTTCCATCTGCTTTTAGAAATATAAAAATTTCCTCAATAAAAAAATAAGTAGAAAATAAAAGTATGAAACTTAATAACACGTTAAATAATATCGCTTGTGCTGGAAAAAATTTGAGACTTTTTAAGTTTCCTGCACCTAAATTTTGAGAAATAATGGCCGAAATAGCACTTCTTGTTTGAGCTAAAACCCAAATAATAGTAGAAAGAAACGATCCTACAATTCCAACTGCTGCAAGTGATTCTGTTCCAAACTCTGAAATATTTCCTACAACAGCTGCGTCTGTAGAAGATAATATAGGTTCCGCAATTCCTGCAATAATAGCTGGCAAAGCTAATTGCTGAATTCTTTTAAATGAAATATCTATTTTTTGCATAACCATTCATAACAGTAAAAAGGAAATTCACTTTGTTTCGGAAAATGAATATTTCCTAGCCTTTTAAAGCCTCGAATTTCATAAAACTTTTGATTTTTAATATTTTTACTAAAGGTGTCTAGCCTTATAGAATTATAATTATTCCTGATAGCAAAATTTTCAGCAAAGGCCATCAGTTTTTGAGCATATCCTTTTCCTTGTTTTTTTGGGTGTATTGCTAATCTGTGTACGTACAAACTATTATTATTTCCCGTAATCCAATTAATAGACTCATATTCTATGTCCATAACAGGTGTTAATACCATACAACCTATTAGTTTACTATTGATTTTCAAAACAAAAAGCTCCTTTCTGTTTATATCTTTAATAAAGGCTTTTTTTGAAGGATAATCATCATTCCATTGATAGATACCTTGATCAATCATATGTGCTGTACAAGCCTTAGTTATTGACATTATTTCAAGTAATTCGGTCTCTTTTGCTAATCGAATCATTTAATCACTTTATTTTTCTCAAATTTATTAAATTCGTTACAATAATATAGGAAACAATCTTAGCCACCACAAAAAGCTTCTAATTTTAAAAAAACTCTATCAAATTTTTTTTAATAAATTATTGGTAAATTCATTTATATAAATATATTTACGGTATAATACAAAATAATACCTTATGGAAATTATAGATAAAGCCTTAGAGTTTGAAACCAGAAAACTTTCTTTTCAAACCACGAGTGATAGAATAGTTGCTTCTAGAGAGGTAAAAGCACTTATATTAGGTGTAAATGAAATCTATAAAGAAAATAAAGATCCTGAACTTATGGATTTAATGAAGCGCCTTACAGTTATTAAAAAGAAAATAGAAGTCAGACTGAAAGGGCGTTCACAGAGTTAATTTATTTAGAAAAGAAACAGAACTTTCAACTACTTTTTTTAAATCTTTAGGCAAATTTTTGGCTTTCCAGGGGTGTCTTGTTCCAAAAGAATGATCTGCTTTTTCAAGTACTTTTAATTCACTATCTGGATTCCATTGATGTAAAAGTCTAGCTTCTTTTTCCATTACAGTAGTATCTGCTGCACCATGAATTATTAGCATTGGAATTTTTATCTTTTTAACTGCAAGTTGAATGGTAAGGCGTTCTTCGTTGTTCACAAAATCTTCAAAAAACTGAAAATAATGAGGCATCTGTTGTTTTGTTCTTGAATTTTCTACAAACGTAATTCCTTTTTCTTTCCAATTATTAAAATGATCAGAGCCTATAAGAAACCTTGATTTAAAATCACTAACACCCCCCCAAGTAATTACGCTTTTTACTCGACTATCCTGAGATGCTTTAATTAGAATTATGCCAGCACCTCTACTGTGTGCAACCAAAGATATATTAGTGGAATCTAGCTCTTTACTAAAATTGGTGTTTAAACTAATTAAATCAATAACTGCGTCTAGATCGTCTAGCTCCTTACTAAAATTATTATTTGCAAAAGCCTCGAGATCATTAAAATCAACTGGATCTTCAATTGTGCCGCCATTGTGAGAAAAATTAAATTTTATAAAGAAAAAACCTTCTTCCAAAAACTTTTTAGCTACTAAATTCCATGCACCCCAATCTTTGTAACCTTTATAGCCATGGCAAAAAATTATTATAGGTTTTGGAGTATTGGATTCCTTGTAAAAAACATCATAAACAATAGGTTTTTTATTTTTTCTATCTAAAATTAAATTTTTTTTAATCATTTACTCAACATCTTTTTCTTTAAATGGAATTTCTTTATCGCTAATCTCAAGGATTAATTTTTTTAATTCAATGGTATATCTATCAAGAATTTCCTGAGTGATATTAGTTTGTTTAGGCTTTCCTTTTTGAGTGAATTTTATAAATCCTTTTTTTAATCTTTTGAAAGAGATTATTCCAGCTTCAATATTTTCATAGCTAGCTGTTTTATTTGCCATGAAAGCGTATGAAAGTACCTGAATAACTTTGCTATATTTATAATCTAAAGTTAAATCTCCCCAATCACCGATCTCTAAATCACGTGGCTCAACAACACCGGTTTTATAATCTATAATTCTTAAGGTCCCATTGTACTCATCAATACGATCTACTTTTCCTTTAATCTTTGTGTGAACGTCAATATCATTAATTGGAAAATCAGATACTAGTCTACTTTCAATATTTAATATTTTAATTTCATTCCCATTTTTAATATCATCCATTTCATAATTAATAAAATTTAAAATAAAATATTTTGCAACTTCAAATATGATTAGATTTTTACCTTTATTATAAGTTCCTTCTTTATAGGTTTTTTTAAATTGTTTTTCGACCTCTGAACCGATTTTAATTTTCATAGCCTCCAGAGTGTCTAATTTTAATTTTTGTCCTTCAAGTGGTTTATAAAAGCTCTCTAATGTGTCGTGAACTATAGTTCCTAAAGTATTTGTAGCTACAATTTCTTCTACCGTTTTGGTTTGATTAATTGCCAATACTTTTTGAAGATAAAAATCCATTGGATTTCTGATGTAGGATGTTAAAGCAGAGGGTGAAAACCCTTCTTTAGCAATATCTTTAATTTTTTGAATAACATCGTCGGTTTTCTTTATGCTCTGTAATTCTATCTTACAGCCTTTAATATCAGGACTTATTATCTTTTTAGTAATTTTATGTCTTGGATTTCTTTCAAATTCTATTTGAGAAATAAATCTACTTTTTTCTCCGCCACTTAGACCCTCCGAGAAATTATTATAAAGTAACGTTACGTTTTCTGCTCTGTGCAACAATCTGAAGAAATGATACGTGTAAATAGCATCTTTTTCTGAATAGGTTGGGAGCTTGTATTCTTTTTTTAAATCATAGGTTATAAAAGAGTTGTTAGATTTACCCGATGGTAAAGTCCCTTCATTTAAAGATGCTACTATTATATTTTTAAAATCCAAAACTCTGGTCTCAAGAACTCCCATAATTTGAAGTCCGTTATAGGCATCGCCTTGATAATCTACAGTTGTTGTATTTATGATATCTGAAAAAACCTTTTGAAATATTTTAATACTCTTAAAATGTGTGAATTTATAATTAAGATCTTCTATTTTTTTAAAGACATTAAATATTTGATAAAGTGCTGCTCTCTCAATAAATAACGCTTTGGTATTTTTTATAAAATCGATAATTTCTAGACACACAGATAGCCCTTTAGTGCTATTATTATTCCAAGTAGCAAAAAGAATATTAATAACATGAAGATCTTTATCAGATGATAAAGATACTAGCTTCTCAAATGTTAAATATGTCAAATTATTTACTGTGATTTTTTCAATAATATTTGAATAATCAGGGTAAATTTTAGTGGTAACTGGATGATTTAATATCGCAATAATATCTTTAAAGTAGTAAAGAGAATTATCGGAATTATGGAGCGTAATTAGTAAATTAAAAAAACCTGTTATTGGAAATTGTTTAAGGCGAACTCCCATCGTGATATTAACTTTATCAACGTTTTCTGGAATAGAATGAAGTAGTGGTATTAATAAATTTTCATCTGCAAGAATTATAGCAGTTTGGTTCAATTCTGAAGCGGGCAGCTTAGAAAGTAAATCTCCTATATACTTTACTTGACTTATATTTTTTTGTGCTTCAATAATATCTATTTTCTTATCTAAACAATAATTATTTGAGATATAAGATGCCGGATTTGTTTTAAAAAAATTCCACTTTGATAGATACTGTCTTATAAAATAAGAGCTATTATGAATTTTACTGTCGTAAAAATATTGATCAATATCCCAATAAATTCTGGTGTGCTTATCTTCAAGAAATTCTTGAATTATTGTCTGTTCTGCATTGTTAAGAGCATTAAATCCAATAAATACATGAGGTTTGTTTGTCTTGTTTAATTTATAATGTTCTATGTTTTCGGCAGCCTCTCGATAAACAATACCCTGATATCCTAGATTTTTATGTAGTAATTCTGTTTTAAGTAAATTGTAGAAGGAAGGTAAACTATTCCAAAATTTTAAATAGTTTTTTATCAATTCGGTTGGTTCATTTTGTACATTCCAATAATTAATATTTTTAATTTTACTCAAATAATTAAAAAATGAATTAGTTGGAACTAAATGCCTATCTATCTCACTAAAGTCGTTTAGAAGTGTATTTGCCCATGTTAAATAAACTTCAAAACTATCTTTTTCTTGATTCGGAACGACTTGAAGATAAGCTTTGTAGCTCTCAAATAAAAGATCAGTATTGTCAATAATCTCTAGACCAGAAATCTCTTGAATAAACTCCTCAATACTAATAATTTTTGGAGAAAAAATTGTTTCGCTTTGAGATGACTTTAGATGGTTTAGTAAGAACCCACAGGCTCTTTTACTTGGAAGGATAATTGTGAGTTCAGAAATATCAGAGGTTTCCTTTTTTATTTTATTGAGCGTCTCTTCTAAGAATGTAATCATCATCTAAAAATAAAAAACGCCTCGACAAGTCGAGGCGTTTTTTGTATGAATATAATATTAGATATTATTTAATATGGCTAATTTCAACTCTTCTGTTGTTAGCTCTACCTTCTTTTGTATTGTTAGAATCAAGTGGGTTTTGTTCTCCATAACCAGTAGAATCTAATCTTCCAGCGTCAACTCCTTTTTCAGTAAGATAATCTACAACTGAACTAGCTCTACTTTTTGAGAGTGTCATATTGAACCCTTCGCTACCTGTATTATCTGTGTGGCCTTCAACTAAGAATCTAGCATTTGGATACTCTTCCATAATACCATATATATCGTTTAATACACCAGCTGAAATAGATTTTATTGTAGACTTCCCAGTGTCAAATAAAATTGTTTTAGCATAAGAACTCAAAGCTTTTCTTATCGCCTCTGAAACTTCTGGACAACCATTGTTAGCAACAGTACCAGCAACATCTGGACACTCATCTACATTATCTGGAACGCTATCGCCGTCTCTGTCTGGCCAAGGACATCCATTGTTTTCCTTTGGACCAGCAACTGTAGGACACTCGTCTTCGTTATCCGGAACACCATCACCATCTGTATCAGGACATCCATTATATTCAGCTAAACCAGCTGTATTTGGACAAGCGTCTAAATGATCTGGTATACCGTCACCATCTGTATCTGGACATCCATTAAATTCAGGAAGTCCTGGAGTATTTGGACATTCATCGTTTCTATCTTCTATACCGTCACCGTCTGTGTCAGGACATCCGTTAAACTCTTCTAAACCTGGTGTTTCCGGGCATTCATCTTCGTAATCGTAAATTCCGTCTCCATCTGTGTCTTTACCACCAAACTTAAACTTAATACCAAGAGTGTGTTGAAAATGAGTAGCTCCATAGTTATCTTCAAATGAATGCTTATATGTTGATTGTGCAGATAATGCTAAATTTTCAGCAACCCAAAAATCAACTCCTAAAATTCCATTAGCAGTTCCAAATCCAACGTTGTCAACCCATGTATAACCACCACCTACACCAAGGTATGGTGCAAACCAACAATCGTTTAGTAATTCTCTAAAACTATATTTTATCTCTCCATCTACCCCTATGTATGATAAATCGTTGGCTGATTCATCACCTACTCTAGAAATCTTGTTAAAAGAACCGGCTACCGCAAATGTAAATCCATTATCTAGGTATTTTCCAATTTTTAACTCAGAAAGTGTAGGGATCATGTTCCAATGGTCATTTGCGTTGAAGTATTCGGTAAAAATGCCACCTTTTGTTGTTGCTGGAAATCTTCCATCATCAGTTTTTTCAATTGGAAAAAAATCGACTGCGTTTACACCAACTTCAATTGACCAAGGATTATTTTTATCCTGTGCATTAGACACACCTACTCCTACTATAAAGAGTATTGCTACTAAAAAAATGTTTAGATGTTTCATATTTTGAATGTTTAAATTTTTTAAGTGTTATTAAAGGCAAAAGTAAGTTGTTAAAATTTATTAACAAAAATAAATCTATTAAATTTTTTAGAAAATGCTTGTTTCTATTGCTAAAAAGACTCTTTTTGGACTTAAATTACATTGAGTTTTTTACCAATTTTAACAAATGCACGAATTGCTTTGTCTAAATGTTCTTTATTGTGTGATGCAGACAGCTGTACTCTAATCCTCGCCTTGCCCTTTGGGACCACAGGATAAAAAAACCCTATGACGTATATTCCTTCGTTTAAAAGTAAATTTGCCATGGTTTGAGATAACTTTGCATCGTATAGCATAACGGGAACAATCGCTGAATCACCCTCAACGATTTCAAAACCAGCATTTTTCATGCCTTTTTTGAAATAATTTGTATTGTTTTCAAGTTGATCTCTCAATTGTGTATCGTTAGAAATTAAATCAAAAACTTTAATAGATGCTCCAACTAAAGCAGGAGCAAGAGAATTAGAAAATAAATAAGGTCTAGACCGTTGCCTTAATAGTTCTATAATTTCTTTTTTACCTGTAGTATAGCCTCCCATTGCACCACCAAGAGCTTTTCCTAACGTACCTGTAATGATATCTATTTTATTTAAAACTTTCTTTTCCTCTAAAGTCCCACGACCGGTTTTTCCAATAAATCCAGTTGCATGACATTCATCAATCATAACCAACGCATCATACTTTTCAGCCAATTCACATATTTTATCTAATGGTGCTACGATCCCGTCCATAGAAAATACCCCGTCGGTAACAATTAATTTAAATCTTGCTCCATTTTTATCTGCTTCAATTAATTGATGTTCTAAATCTTTCATATCACTGTTTTGGTAGCGATATCTTGCTGCTTTACATAGCCTTACACCGTCAATAATTGATGCATGATTTAAGGAATCTGAGATTATTGCATCCTCTTTTGTGAGCAAGGGCTCAAAAACTCCACCATTAGCGTCAAAAGCTGCTGCGTAAAGGATTGTGTCTTCTGTTTGATAAAAATCTGCGATTCTTTGCTCTAATGTTTTGTGTATATCTTGAGTTCCACAAATAAATCGAACTGATGACATCCCAAAGCCATGGGAATCCATAGCATCTTTTGCTGCTTGTATTACTTCAGGATTATCTGATAAGCCTAAATAATTGTTTGAACAAAAATTTATTACTTCTTCACCTGAAGAAATCTTAATAACCGCTCCTTGTGGTGAAGTAATAATTCTTTCTTTTTTAAAAAGACCATTGTCTTTTATCTCTTGAATTTCATTTGAAAAATGTCCTTGTATTTTACCGTACATAATTATTTTTTAAAATTCAAAATTAAACCTTTTTTATCTCAATTTCTTTAGAAGAACAATAGATCAATAATTTTTCTGATATTATAAACCCCATTTCTTGTAATGCAACTTCATAATTATTAATTTGAACTTCATGTTTTTTTTGATATTTCCCCGTTTTATAGTCAGTTATTGTTATTTCTCCAGCTTCATTAATATTTAAACGATCAGGGATTAAAACAGCTCCTTTAGATGTTATTATTTTTCTTTCCACTTCCACTTTCTCTGAAGATTTAAAAAGTTGGTTTAGATCTGGATGGTTGACTATCTGAGATAACATCTTAATCAATTCATTTTTATTTGGTAATGTTGTGCTTTCTTTGATATCATCAACAACAAGCATCAAGTCTTCTTCTCGTACTATTCTTTGCATATACTCATGAACTAATGTTCCGCTGTCTAACGCCTCCTGGACATTGGTCCCCCAAAGAAAAGCATCTCTTGAGGAAATACTTAAATCAAGATCTTGAAGTAGCGATGAATGATAAGTGTGAGAAATAGTGTTTAAAAATAAATGCTGGTGTTTTTCACTATTTTTTTGTTTTTGTCCAAACTCATATATCCATTTATCATGTTCTAAAAGCTTTTTTTCTTTCAAAAATTCGTAAAAATATTGGTTGTATGTCTTTATAAAATCATCTTTTGCTGGGCTTGGTTTTCCTGAAAAAATATACAATTGTGTTGTAGCCCTAGTAAGAGTGACATAAAGTAAATTAAGATTATCAAGTTCTAAGGTTTCTTTTTGTTTTTGAGCGATTATTTTTCCTTCTTTCCCAAATTCTTTAATTTTATTGATTCCACAATCAATTAGTGTTTCTTTGAACCCGAGTTCATTGTTGTTTAGAGGAAACCAGGTTTTATTCTCTTTCAATTTATAAATGTCTAAATCTGCATAAGGAAAAATAACAACGGGAAATTCAAGTCCTTTCGATTTATGGATAGTCATCTGTTGCACCCCATTAATTTGTTCACTAATTACTATACTTGCTTTTTCCTTTTTAAGTTCCCATTCTTCTAAAAAAGTTAATTTACTTGAGTTTGGTTTTAAGCTAAAATCGAAAACCATATCCATAAATCCAACCATGTAAGCATCTGCATTTTTTTCTAAACCAAACCGTTTTAAAATATATTCGACACTATCAAACAGTGGCTTTAGTTTTATTTCTTCAAATGAAAAATTAAACTCTTTTTTTAAATAATCAACAAAATTAACATCCTTTATTAACGAATTAAAATAGCTGTGTTTATCAGAAAAAGCTGTGGAGCGTTCGTATAAAAAATCTAGACATTTAATTTTTATTTCCTCATGACTTTGAAACAAGCTTAAATAAAGACAATGAACTAAAAAAAGAACGTTAGAAGACTGTTTTAAAAGTAATGTCTCTGAGGAAATAACATTGATATTGTTTTCTTGAAGGTAAGTACTGATAATAATTCCATCGGCTTTTTTTCTAGTTAGAATACAAATATCTTTTTCAATATAACCTTCTTTTAGTAACTCTTTAACGGTATCTAATACTCTTTTTGGATAAATAGAATTTGCTTCTTTTTTATTTTTAAAATCTAAAAATTCAATTTTAAGATAGCCTCCGTCACTCTGCGCGCTAATTTGTTTACTGCCATTTTTATATATATCTTGATGTATTAAACTACCCATTTTTTTGGAAACATAGCTAAAAAACTCATTGTTAAAATCTACAATTTCTTTTTTAGACCTATAATTTTTAGGGAGATTGATTGTCTGTTTCTCTACATAAAATGGATTCTTGATGTTAATAAGATCCATGAATTGTTCTGGCAAACCCCCTCTCCAACGGTAAATGGATTGCTTAACGTCGCCTACCAACATTAAAGTTCCTTGTTGCCCGTCGTGATATTGTTGTGTGATGGCATTTTCTATTAAAGGAATTAAATTACTCCATTGTAATAACGATGTATCTTGAAATTCATCAATAAAAAAATGACGATAATACTCCCCAAGCCTTTCATAAATAAATGGAGCGGGCTGATTTTTAATTTCAGCGTTTATAATGCTATTAAAATCAGAAATTGGAAGAATATTTTGATCTTCTTTTAAGAATTCTATTTCTTTATTTACTAAGTTGATCACTGACAATGGAGTTAGTTTTTTTAATATTTCTAATACCAGTTGATACTGAAAGACCGAAAACTTTACTTTTGTGTAATTTTCTAATAAAAAAGGGGTTAGAGCATCAATAGTTGAAGACACATTTTCTGTAGCATTTGCTTTATAAAGGGTAGTTCCATTTTGTAAATTTTCTAGTAGTTTATTACCGTACACGTTGTAATTACCTTTTGTTAGCTTTTCAAAATGATTGGGTAAGGTCTTTCTTAAAAAATCTTCTGGTTTTAAACCAGCACAAAAAATCTTCTCTAATACTTCAGAAGATTTTTTGAAAATACTTTTTTCTAAAAATGTCTTTTTGTGAAGTAATTTATTTTTGAATTTTTTAAAATCGCTTAAATTTTTAGATTTTAAAGCCTCTAAATGAGCTATAGAATTTTCATTAAATATTAATTTTGCAACTTCTGCTACCTCTTTAGATATATCCCAAGATTTATCTTCATCTATTTTTTCAAGGGAGAATTGAAGAATTGTTTTTGTTATTTCTTCGCGCTCTCCAGCTTTTGAAATTAATAATTCAACAGCCTCATTTAGTAGCTTATCAACATCCAAACTAACCTCAAAATTTCCTGATAACTTTAAGTCTCTTGCAAAGGTTCTTATCAATCGATGATTAAAGCTATCAATAGTTTCAACACTAAAGCTTGAGTAATTATTCAATAAATAATTTAAGACCTTTTTTGATTTTTTTTGAATAAAAACTAAATTTAGATCTGTTTCATTTATAACTTGAAGAATCATTACCGAAGGATTCTCAGTAATAGAAGAGCTCGAAAAGGAAATAAGATTAGAAACAATTCTCTCTTTCATTTCTTTTACAGCTCTATTAGTAAAAGTAATCGCTAAAAGGTGTTTATAATAATCTTCGTTAGGTGCTTTTAGAATAATTTTTAAATATTCTTTTACCAAGGTGAAAGTTTTACCACTGCCCGCAGCTGCACTATAGATAGAAAATGAAGGAGATTTAATCAAAAATATACTTTGTGCTAATATAACTAAAATACTGTTTTTTGTTCTTAATATTAGAATAACTTATAGTGTTATAAGAATGAAATTATTTTAGTTTTTTAGATTACGCTTTTAATTATATACTTTTGATATAACAAAAATTAAAAAAACACATATTATGTCATACACCTTACCTAAGTTACCATACGAATACAGCGCATTGGAGCCTAATATTGATTCGAAAACTATGGAAATCCATCATGGAAAACACCACCAAGGATATACCAATAATCTAAATGGAGCAATTGAAGGAACAGAATTAGAAGGAAAATCAATAGAAGATATATTGGAAAATCTGGATATGAATAATGGATCTGTCAGAAATAATGGCGGGGGATATTTTAATCATAGTCTTTTTTGGGAAATAATGTCTCCAAACGGTGGTGGGTTACCGACTGGTGAATTGGCTGATGCTATCAATAATTCGTTCGAAAGTTTCGAAAATTTTAAAGACACATTTTCTACTGCTGCCAAAACACGTTTTGGATCAGGATGGGCTTGGTTATGTGTTCATAAAGGCGGAAAACTAGAAGTTTGCTCCACCCCAAACCAAGATAATCCTTTAATGCCTGGTATTGGATGTAAAGGAATCCCTATTCTAGGATTAGATGTCTGGGAGCATGCTTATTACTTGAATTACCAAAATAGAAGGCCAGACTATGTAAATGCTTTCTTTAAAGTGATTAATTGGGAAGAGGTTTCTAGGAGGTATAAAATGAACAAATAAATATGATTTATATATCTTGAAAAAAGGTAAATTTACCTTTTTTTCACCCCAATTTTACCATGAACTTAACCTACTGAGTTATGGTATTATTAATTTTTTTTAACGACTGTATTTATTTCTCTTTTAATAAAAAACTTGTTTGATCGAAATAATATTACAACAACAAAAACCTGCATTTAAAATGCAGGTTTTATTTTTTAAAAAAACTGAATTATTTCAGAAATTAAAATTTATTAGATTTAATTTGGTTAGTTAGTTGTTAACGAAATTTATCTAATATTTAATAAATAATTGTTTATTGATTGGGTTTAACAATGATCAATCATTCCATAAATCAAAAAAAAAACAATTATAAAACAAACTTATAAAAAATAAATGTTATTTTTGATACATAATTGATACACTTAAAAAAAATTGATAGATTTATTAAAAAAAGAACTTGAACTTAAGCTAGGGCAGAAAATTGAAAACCGTGGTGATGCGGAATTGCTAGCGCACGCAATACAAGAAACTATAGATCAACAGATAAGCTATAATACTATTCGTAGGTTTTTCGGCGTTTCAACTAATGTTAAACCAAACAATAACACTTTAAATATTCTAGCGAGATTCATTGGATTTAAAAATTACATTCATTTTACACAAACTCATTCTTTCAGAGAAAAGAAAAATATAGCTGAAATAATTTATAAAGCTATATATAACCAAGATAATGAAGAAATAATTTCTTTAATAAAGCGAATAAAAAAAACTCCAGAAGATTTTGTAAGCTTCATAATACTCCTGGTTAGGGAACTGATCTACAATAAAAAATATCATATTTTAAATAACATTTTTAACTTAAAAGAAATGGAGTTTAACTCTTTTTCTTACAGTGAAGTTTTATTAATAGGAAATTCAACCGGTTTACTTCTGAGAAAAAACCCAATGGATAACTATATCTTACTAAAGAATAGAAATTTTTTACAATGTGTTTATTCAAGTTTTGTTGATTATTCAAATATTAACGGATTTTATGGAGAATGGGCTAAGTTTGTTGTTAGAAACAAGGTCAATAAAGAAATTATAATTTTTAGTGATGCAATTCTTCAATTAAGAAAATTTCTTAACCAAAAAAAGATTCAAAATGATTATGAGGAATTAGCATATAGCAATAAGCTACACCCTATTCTTTGCAGTCGATTGTTGTCGTTAAGTTTTTTAAATTCTCCAGGTCAGAAAACTGATGAAACCTTAAGTAAATATATAAAAAGTCATTCCAAAAAGAAACAAATTTATGTTGACTATTTCTACGAACTTTTTATTACAGCCATATATTCAAAAAATATCCATTTGATGAAAAGCCTTATCAATATTATGAATGTCAGCAGGATATCTACTTTCACCTATCAAAAAGACCACTTAAACATGTACTATTTTATGTGTTT
>ERZ1049444.427-NODE-427-length-40886-cov-5.464573_pt1 | contig 40886 bp, 40 predicted proteins | sample MGYA00383101_ERZ1049444 | MGnify/ENA primary metagenome ERZ1049444 (study PRJEB29581, sample SAMEA5548371) | metagenome | biome: marine; feature: coastal; material: water | depth 50 m | study: Short-term variability in the microbial, nano- and picoplankton... | reverse complement strand
ATACACGATTGAACTCGTTGTCTTTGACTACACGATTGAAGCCGTCACAGCGTGAATTGCTGGCCCTGCTTTGCCACACCCCAACCCATGGATTGGACTTTTTCTGAAGCTTCGCTGCTTTCATCATGAAGCGGATTGGTGTGGTTCAAGTGTATGAATAAAATTTCTGGGTCGCCTTCTGTGCGATTTCCTAGTCGGTCCAATGTATCACACACTGGAGGATGGGGGACGTTGTTTTGTCGTAACGCTGGAAGTTCGTCCATGTCCCAAAAAGTACCGTCGATCAAAGCGATGTCAACCTCAAGAACGTTCAGCCATTCACGAATGGACGTGCATTGGTGCCGTTCTAGCGTACTGTCCCAATCGTCGTGGTCCGGCAAATAGAGGAGGGAATGGTTTGGCCCGCGCACAACAAAGGCGTGCATGTCGGAGAGTTCTGCTCGATGAGGAACGTGGACCGGTTCAACCCTCAATTCATCTGATAGGCTGATGCGGTCATCGTGCATGAACACGTGTTCTGAAAAGACGCCTTGAGCAAGCATGAGAGCCCATTGTGGGGTTTCCTCCATCAGATGAAACATCGATGAAGAGACGTGGAGGTTTAGGCCGTGTGCATTCATGGTCTCTTTGCCAAGAAGCCCCAGCCCGTCAACGTGACCAAAGTGAGCGTGGGTCAAAAAAATGGATGAAAGAGGTGGGTGCTTCCAGATGGACAACTGGCCGGCTAAATGACGGGTTGTATCAATGAGATGTCCGTTCCCTTTTTGGTCAACCAACCCCAAACTGACCGGATAGCGGTGTGCGCTCTGGGGCAGGTCGATGCAGCATTGTTTCTGGCATCCTGCCTGAGGAAGTCCCCCGTCTTGAGCGGTCCCCAGAAGCGTTGCAGTCACCATGAACTTCGGTAATCGCTCTCTTTGATAGTGCTTTTCAATAAGATGCCAACAAAGAGAAGGCCTCAAACACTCAAGCCCTCCCCCTTCGTTTGGGGAGTATCATGGCGGGACCATCCAAAGTGGAATTTCCAGGTCAGAAAAAACAGCGCATGAAAATGCGTGGGACGAAGCAAGCCAACGAGGCCACGGCCAAAAAACTCGCTCGCCAACTCAGCGCCTTCCAAGAAAGCCCTCGTGGCCATCTTCCTGCGATGAACTTCAAAGGAAAATTGAGTTGGGGGCGCACCGACCCTGTCACAAAAACTCTGAAGGAAATCGAGCGCATCATCAAGAAAAAGGACGACCTCGGTTGGCTCACGAAGCGTATGATGGCGCGCCGGGGAGACCCTGTTGCCAAAGCATTCGCAGGCTCACTCCACGCGTCCCATGATGAGCAATTTACACTCGTTGGGCAATTTAACTCAAGCTCGTTTGGTTCTGCTTCCTATGTCCGACGAGGAGATGGGAAACCGGGTTACCTCGCCGGGATACAGAACTTTTCTAATCTCACTCTCCGCATGCTTCCGTGGGAAGACCACGCAAAGAAGGGAATGTATTTCTTCAGCTGGGAAGGAGGGTTTGTTTGCACTGGCCCGAATCCAAATCCACCAGAAGAATGGCTAGCTGATGTACTCAAGCGCTCACGATTTGACATGACCGTGTCAACCGTTGACGGAAAGACGGTCTGGGTCACAGAACGGCTGGACCCTGCCGCTGTTATGGAAGGAAAGGGGGGCGAAGAAGGATTTGTGACGCTACGTTTCCATCACGGCCCAGTCGTTGGAATTGATTTTGAATCCCTCAACTCTTTCTCGAAGAAAGATGCGTCGTTTATTCATCACCTTGCATTGTCCATGCTACCCCCCCTACTCCCATCCATTTTGTCGGTTGAGGCCTTTTATCTTCCAAAGGGATGGCCTGAGGACAAGGTCTTCCCAGAGGCTTGCAGTGAAGGCACCGAACGGGTTGTTGATGCATGGCAGGGGCTGACCTTGAATGAAGGAATGATGGCTAACGCCATAAAATCCACCACACTTGAAGGGATTGAAGACGGCCTGCTCATCGATGAAATTTGGATGTCCGGCACCGATGTTGAAGCGATTACTGGGGCTTTGGAGGCGCTTGCAGGCTCACCTGACGAACGTACGCTTACCGCCCATATTCTTCGCGCTGCAATAGAACACCCTCACGAAGACAACGATTCGCTTCGGATTGAGCAAAAAGGAACGACGGAACAACGTGAAAGCGGTGGAATTCGGGTCCTCAAAGGCGTGACATGTGGAGATATTCTCTCCGCATTTTGGGAGACTCACGGAGAGAAAAGTCTTGCAGGACTCGGTCTTGAAGGTGACGAAGCTACCGCAATATGGGAACAGCAACATTCAACGCCGAAGCCTTTTGGTAAATTCCTCAAAGGTTTGGATAAAGCGACAGAACTTGCCCGGCAAAAGGCACGATTCCCAACGTTGGAATCAAACGATGGTCCTGCTGCAATGATTCACACGCTCACGGTCAAAGGACTGACTTTGGGAATGGGGTCGGTCGAACGTGAAGCCACGGGACGTCACGATTCAATCGACCGTTCTTCGGCAGCATGGGCATGGCTTGTTGCTGTCAATCGTTCAACGGGGCAAGAGTGGCATTTTGATTCAAATGCGCGCGATCGTGGGGGAGTGTGGTTTCCGGCCACAAAACATCTCCACGAAACCGGGCAAGCGTTGCTGGCCGCTCATGAAGATGAGGTCGCTGCTTGTCAGGATGCATGGTGTGAGGCGTTTTCGGCCCTTCGCACATTGATTGGTGAATGATTCTTCAGTGGGGCATAACAACCCAAATGGCTACTAAAACCAAAGAAAGACCGAGGCTCATGTTGAGCCGCCTCGCATTTTGGGGTGAATTCAGCATGGTGCTCAAGCGCGTTCCGAACATGGCCCAAGTCAGTACTGCCGGGTACCCTGCCAGTGCATTGATTGCAACGAGGATGATTTTGCTTCCTATTCCCTCGCCGAACAACGTCCCCCATGCCGCCATAAGAGCGAGAAAGTGGACCCACGCCTTTCCATTCACAAGTTGCAATGCCGCTCCCGTGCGAAAACCCAGGCGTTGCGTTTCTTTGGAATCCCCTGAGGACTTGGCCTGGCTGCGAGCAATTGAAATGCCGAGGTAAGCAATGTAAGCCGCTCCGGCATACGTCAATGCATCAAACACCGCTTCATTTGACTCAATAGAAGCAGTAGCCATGCCAACCGCTATACCGAGGGTTGACCATCCAACAACCATTCCCCAAGTCAGAGGAAGGGTTGCTCGAAAGCCGTGCTGGGCGCCATGAGCGGCGCATAGCATGTTGTTAGGTCCTGGTGAAAAGCACATGGGGACGATGAACACCAGTAGGGCAAGGAACGCAGTCCAATCCATATCACCACGGCCTAAGGTTTGTTCAAAGCGCGGTGAGGGCGTCGTTGATGTCCTTCCAAAGGTCTTCAACGTCCTCAATACCAACACTGAGGCGAACAAACCCTGGAACGACCCCTGCCGAATGGCGTACCTCTTCTGGGATGAACATGTGGCTGGAATTGAACGGGCATTCAATCAATGATTCAACGCCGCCGAGACTTGTTGCTTCATAGATCATCTCAAGACCACGCATGAACTTGAGGGACGCATCGTCTCCACCTTTGACAACAAAGGCAACCATGCCCGAACCCTTCGGAAGGACACGTGTCGCAACCTCGTAATCGGGGTGGGACTCGAGGCTGGTGTGAATAACATAGTCAACATGTTCGTGTTTTGACAGGCGTTCTGCAAGTGTTGCAGCGTTGTCACAAATGCGTGGCATTCGGACATCAAGCGTTCGCATTCCTCGCTCAAGAAGATAGCATGCGTGCGGGTCTGGGCTTGCTCCGAAGTGGACCTTACGCATGAAGATTTGAGCGATGAGTTCCTTGGAGCCGACAACTGCTCCGCCAATGATATCGGAGTGGCCGCCAAGGTATTTTGTGGTCGAGTGGATGACCAAGTCCACGCCCATGGTAAGAGGTTTGCAGCCCCAGGGCGAGGCGAAAGTGTTGTCGATGACAACCATCAGATTGTGTCGTCGCCCGATTTCAACCATGGCGGGGATGTCGCAGACCTTCAAAACAGGATTTGTTAACGTCTCAATGTAGAGTAATTTGGTGTTTGGCTGAATGGCTGCTTCATAGGATGACGGGTCCTGCATGTTAGCCATACTTACATCAATTCCAAAACGGGTCAACTCTTCGGTTAAGAGGCCGTAGGTTCCGCCGTAAACATCGGCGCTCGCCACAATGTGGTCACCTTGATTGAGGAAGGAAAGCATGGTTGTTGAAATGGCGGCCATCCCTGAAGCAAAGGTTTCAGCATCTTCACCTTCTTCAAGCGCCGACAATTTCTGAGCTACAGCATCTGAATTCACAGTGGAAAGTCTCGCATAGAGAAGCGTGTGTTGAGCGCCTGCAGCCCATCCAGCATACCGTTCATCGGTCAACTTGTAGGTTGAGGATTGAAAGATTGGTGTGTTAACCGCATCACCGATGTGTTGCGTGCCGCTGTGAACTGCTTTACTCGCAAATCTGTGGTTCGAGTTATCGTTCGTCATGACCCTCAACAACTCTCCCACACGTGGGTTCTCCTTCAAGGGTTCTCCTTTGTGGCTTCGTCTTGTGGAGTGGTCAGTTCAACCAAAAGGTTGCCACAAAGAAGTACTGAGCCCCCGATCAATATCCACCATGTCCAAGGGACAAGGCCAAGGCTGAGGCCAAATATAGTCGCCCATACCGGTTCAAACGCATATATGATTGCTGCTTGTACTGGATGCATGTGGCGTTGAAACATGTTGAGGGCTAAAAGGCAGAAAAATGAGCCTCCAACTCCAAGGAGGGCGAGGGGCAGGAGGACGCCTTTGGTCGAGAGAACCGCAGGAATCATCAGCCAAATTTCACCTGAGGTGGCGAGCATGATGACCCAAGCCCCAACACCGACCACCACAAAGGATGTGAGTGAAAGACCAACAGGGTCAAGGCGTTTCGTCAGGGTTTGGGTGAAGACAATATGAAGGGCGAAAAAGAAGGCTGAAATCACCGTGACAATTTCTCCCCACCCCCAAGATAAATGGGGAGGCCCTTCGATAAATCCTGCTCCAAATGTTGCAAGAAAGACACCCCAATAGAGCGTTGCCCGAGGTGGGTGTTGGGTCATTCGAACACTGAGCATCGCAGTCATCACAACATAGAGCGAGGTGAGAAACGCCGATGTGGAGGGATTGATCTCTTCCAAAGCGACCATTTGCGTTACAAAGCCAACGAGCATCAGTCCGCCCAACAACATACCCCCGCGCCACAACTCCTTTTCCTTCACGGCCGAACGTGCGTTGGAGAAAAACGCCAACAGCAGTGCCATGGCGATGAAGAAACGTGCTCCGACTAAAAAAGCAACAATGGGGACGGTTCCGTAGAGTTCCAGCTCGTTTTCAAGAGCGTTCAATGCTTGCTTCATCCAAATGAATGTTGCACCCCAAACCAGCGTGACGCTGAGCAAGACAAGGGAAGCGGTTCTTCGCGTCGGATTTGACAGAGAAGCCGTCAGTTTTTCCCCCTCCCCCATGCTCGCTGGGTGATGCATGGAGGTCATGAGCATGATGGTTCATCTTCGTGAACAACGCATATCCTCAAGGAGTGCCCCTTCTGTGGAGTCTTCATGAGCGGTGTATCTGCTGTTGATTCAGTCGCCTGGAACAGCCCCATTGAAACGGGGGAACTTCCTGAAAACGGAACTTCATTCGACTCGATTGTTGTTGGAGGGGGGCCTGGAGGAGCATCTGCTGCGGGCTATTTGGCCATGGGCGGTCAACGCGTCTTGTTGATTGAAAAGGACATTTGGCCAAGAGACAAAATTTGCGGAGATGCCGTTGGTGGTAAATCTTTGAGCCACGTCAAAAATCTGGGCGTTAAGGAACATCTTGAACAGACCCCTCACTTCCGCGTCACAGGGATTCTCTTTTCATCACCAAAGGGGCATGAAGTTCGTGTCGCTCTTCCTGAAGAAGACGTTGCCCGACTTGAAGCGGGTTATGCGCTGCCCCGAAAACAATTTGACACGCTTCTGTTTCGAGAAGTTCAGGCAACCGTTCGAGAGGCGGGTGGAGCTGTAATTCAAGGCGGAGAGGTTCGGCAAGTCCTCTACGATGATGGCAACGGTGGCGAAGACCCCGGGCCAAAAAGTGGCGATGCTCGTTATGGCTCGGGGGTTGTTGTCCGGATTGGTGGAAGGGGTGGCGAAGAACTTACGTTTCACGCTTCAAATCTCGTTGGCGCTGCAGGGTACCGTTGTCCGGTCGCTAAATCCATGCTTGAGGAAACCTACGAAGAACCTATGCTGGACCGCGACCATTACTGCGCTGGTTATCGTGAATATTGGACGGGTGTCAAGGGGTGCGAGTCGCAAGCCGGTGACATTGAGATTCATTTTGTAGACTCTGTCCTGCCCGGCTACTTCTGGCTCTTCCCGGTTTCAGAAGGTGTCGTTAACGTCGGAATTGGAATGGTCATGTCCGAAATGGACAAGCAAAAGAGGAAACTCAAGGCCTTGCAATCGGACGTGATTGCGAACCATAAATTGTTCAAAGACCGGTTTGCAGATGCGACCATGGTAGAAGGTTCAGGTCGCGGCTGGCAACTGCCCTTTGGCTCACCGCGAAAGAAGGCTGAATTGCAACCTCGTCGGTCTGCTGCGAACCGTATTTTCTTGGTTGGAGATGCGGCTACATTGGTTGACCCGTTCAGTGGGGAAGGTGTTGGAAATGCATTGGTTAGCGGTGAATTGGCCGCTCAACATATTCTCGATAAGAAAGCCCCAATGGACTATCAAAAGGCCCTTTGGGAAACATTGGGTCCAGAACTCACCAATTCACACCGCATGCAACGAATGAGCCGAAAGGCATGGCTTCTCAATTGGTTCGTCAAGAAGGCTTCAAAGAAACCGGTCATTCAAGAAATGATGACAGAGATGATCGCCAGTAAAGAAGCGCAAGAGAACCTGCATTCGCCCTGGTTTATGTTCAAGACACTGATGTTCTGAGGGAAAAATATGGACGCTCAACTCAACGAAATCGACGCTGTTTTCCTGGACCTTGACGGGACCATTTACCTCGGCGGTGACCTCATTGAAGGGGCCGAGGCTTTTCTCCAACGCTGTACAGAACGCGGTGTCCGCCGTTATTTTTTGTCCAACAACTCATCCAAATCTGTTGAACAATATTTGAAGAAATTACACGGTTTAGGTTTGGAGGCAAAGACCGATGATGTCCTACTGTCAACGCACGACCTCCTGGCGTGGCTCAAGAAAGAGAACGTGACGGAAACGTGGATGGTCGGAACTGAAGGAATGCGTAGCATGCTTGAACAACAGGGCATAGCGACGACGAGTTCTGCACCCCAATACGTCGTGCTTGGGTACGATACTGAATTGACGTATGACAAGATTTCAACCGCGAGCATTCACATGCATTCGGGCGTACCATTGGTGGCCAGCCACCCTGATATGGTGTGTCCAAGTCCCGATGGGGGGCTCCCCGATGTCGGCGCCTACCTTGCAATGTTCAAAGCGACTACCGGCCACGACCCCGTACACATTACGGGAAAGCCAAATGCAGGAATGATTCTTCACAAGATCGAAGCCCTTGGATTGGAACCTGGACGATGTGCCATGGTCGGTGACCGATTGTATACCGATATGGCGATGGCTACTCGGGCGGGCGTCGTAGGCGTGTTGGTCTTGTCAGGAGAAGCAACTCGTGAAGACGTCGCTGCATTGGATCAAAATGCTGAACAACAACCAACCTTCATCGTGGAAAGCGTTGACCAACTCCTTCGGTGAGCGAAATGAATTGGCCGCAGCGATGGAAATGGTGGCGCCAGAGAAAGGCTTCATCTCCTCCAGACGACATTCACCGCGCTGGAGAATTGGCTGAACAACGCTTGGCTAAAATCAGCAGGGCTGCCGGAAAAGCCAACGGATGGAATGTCTTTGAATCGGTGCGCATACCCGATATTGAGCAAGGTGGAAAACGGGAAATTGACCTCGTTATTGTCGGAGGTGGAACGATGCTGGTGGTTGAACAGAAACACTGGTCCGGTTCTTTTACCATCAACCACAAAGAAGAATTCATTCAAGAACGAAACAACGGAACAAGCCACAATCACAGCACCGTAAGTCAACGTATTGAACGAAAAGCCAAGATTCTCCATGAGATGTTCAAAGCACGCCATCCAAAAGGTAAGGAGATTACCGTCCGTGTTCTGCTGGCTTTCACTCATCACAAACTCGAGTGGCCTAACAACGTTGGAGTGCTCAATTCGGATGTCAGAAATGAACAACAATTCATCAACTTGTTGGAAGAGGAAGATCCTGGCCCCCTTAACCAAGACTTGTTGGATTTCGTCAACGGATTTGGAACCTGGGACGAGATTGAACTGAACGGAGGATTGATGCTCAAAGGGGATGTTCTCGAATTGGGTCTTGGCGACGATATTGCTCGATGGCAGAAGTCGTGTGAAGAGCCGCTTCTCGGTACTGCAAGCCACGCTCGCTCCTTCTTTTCCCTGTGGTCGAAGGAGCCGTCAAACGTTGAGTTGTATTACGGCCAACAGCACGTCAAAGCATCGCTCCCATACGGCAAATCATTGCGCATGCATGTTGTCGGACGAAAAGAACCAGAAGATGTTCCTTGGGCCGGTATTGTACGCCTTAATCTTTCAAAACCCCCGTCAAGCCCTTGAAGGCGTTTGGGAGAGGATTCAAACACCAAGAGCGTGGCCGCTCGTTTGTGGCAGAAGCATGGATTGAGGCCATCGGTTTGTTGGCCGGGGTTGTTGGAATCATTGCATGGGTCCCCCAAATCATCGAGGTGTGGAAGCACAAGCGCCATGAAGGAATTTCGCTTCCTACCTTCGCCGTAGTCTTCGTAGCGCTCTCAATGTGGCTGCTCTACGGAATACTTGTCGATTCGTTGGCCATGATCGTAGCGAACGTCATGACCCTTGCTGTCATCCTCACCGTAATCATCGGTGTCGTTCGTGCTCGAAGGGACGAGCGAGAAGCTTCCATTCAGTAGGCCGCTTTTGTGGTTGAGATAATCACGGAGCCAATCTTGTAAGGGTCTCCGTTTGATGCAGGCCGGCGGTCTTCAAGACGGCCTACCCAACCATCATCAACAGTACTGATGGGTACGCGAATTGATGCGCCCCGATCCGAGACACCGTACGAAAACTGGTCTATGGATTGTGTTTCATGAAGTCCAGTCAAGCGGAGTTCGTTGTGAGCACCGTAAACATCCATGTGCTTCTTGACGTTCTTTCCGAATTCTTCACAAATTTTGTTGAAGAGTTCTTCTCCTCCTTCATCCCGCATACGTCCATCACTGAAGTTGGCGTGCATTCCTGAGCCGTTCCAATCTCCCTTGACGGGTTTTGGATGGTATTCGATGTAATATCCGTAACTTTCTGTCAAACGGTCGAGAAGGTAACGTGCAACCCACAATTCATCGCCTGCTCGCTTTGCACCCTTTGCAAAGACTTGGAATTCCCACTGGCCACAAGCAACTTCTTGGTTGATTCCTTCAAAGTTGATTCCTGCATCAAGGCAGAGGTCTGCATGTTCTTCAACAAAGGCACGACCGTGGGTGTTTCGCCCGCCAACCGAGCAATAGTACAATCCTTGAGGACCAGGATATCCCCCGACAGGGAAGCCAACTGGGAGTGTTGTTTCAACATCCATGATGAAGTATTCTTGCTCAAATCCGAACCAAAAGTCTTCGTCATCGTCATCGATGGTTGCCCGTCCGTTGCTGGCGTGAGGTGTGCCGTCTGCATTCATGACTTCACACATGACCAAGAAGCCATTGAAACGTTGAGGGTCTGGGAAAATTGCGACCGGTTGAAGCAAGCAATCGGAGTCTCCACCTTCAGCTTGGCGGGTTGATGAGCCGTCAAAGCACCATACTGGGCAGTCTTCGAGTTCACCAGAAAAATCATTCTTCACCAATGTTTTACTGCGCATGTTTTGCGTTGGTTGGTATCCATCGAGCCAAATGTACTCTAACTTTGCTTTGTCAATCATAGTATCATATGCTTCGTTGTTAAGACGGTATATGAAACATACGCTCATTATTTTGTGTTTTTAAATAATCATTTGAATAGTTATAAATTCATACGCAATTCATTTGATTAAATGGAACCGTCATTCTTTCAATAATGTGCTCGTATGCCGTGTCATTCGACTTTTTTCGCGGCATCTGAATAGATGCTTTACCCACTTGCGTACAATCAATAACGTTCGTTCCGGGGAATGTACTGCAGGGGGAAGTAATTTATTCTTACTCCTTTATCACAAATTAATGCAGGACTCACCGTGTCAAGTGCGCCCGCGTTTTATGTTCCTCGCCCTGCTCAGTTTAGCGTTTGTACTTCTGTGTGCCCCAAGTGCCCTTGCTGATGAGTCATCAGGGAGCGATATCGAAGATACAGCAAACTCACTGGATTTGAATGTTCTTTCAATGGGATTGAATATCCTCATTGCTGGGACGTTCATTTGGTTGATCTTCAAAGACAAAGAGAATCATCTTCAGAATCGGATGACGTTGGTGGTCTTGGGTCTTCTCTTTCTTGGCAATGCATTCATCTTCACCTTCCAATCAATTGTTGAAAGTGGCTTTGGGGGTTTATCTGAAGATTTTGCAGGGGCATTGAGTCTAACTGCCGCTGCCCTCAACATCTACACTGCCTTTCTTTTCCCATTGTTGTTCATGCTTTTTCCCTCGCCAATTTTCACACAAAGAAAGCATTTTATTGGCGCCGTAATTTCCCTTGTAGCTCTGTTCTTTTTCCTCTTAGTAGCCTACGCTTTCGGAATCATTTCTTTCTTGATCCTGACCATTATATTCAACATCGTAGGTATTTCTGGATTCCTCATTCCGGTTCGCTGGTACCTCCTGTACCGTGACAGCGATATCGCTTACGAACGAAATCACGCCGTTGGTGCTGGGCTCATTGGAATCGCCATTCTTGTTTCTCAGGGGATGACTTCCTGGATCTCTCTCTTGGTCTATGGAGGTGAGAGTCATATCTACGGTTTCAGCACGGGCGCTAACACACAAATTGGTGATGTTGGCGTGTCGTGGGAGGTGATCATAGGTCACTTACGCTCAGTCGTTCCAATCATGTTATTGCTGTATATTGTGTACAAGGAACTCGTCATATCAACCGAAAAGAGAAGCGTTGCTCTTAGGAGTCTTTCATTGATTATCTTATTCATCGGATTGATGAACGCAGTGGTTGTTGGCTTCATTGAAGATGAAAACGTGAGGAATCTATGGGATTTCTTTGTCATTCAAGGGTCCTTCGGGCTTGTCAGGCCGCTGATTGTCGTGTTCATTGTGTTGAAATTTGATCTGTTCGACATGCGAAAGGATGAGTTGCGTCGGGTGGCGCGTTTGGTCGCCCTTCTCTTGGTGAGCGTATGGGTGGCCATGGTGTTCGAGATTCTTCAGGCATTCCTTCCAGTTCCACAATTGCTCTCTGCAGCGTTTATCGGTGTCGTACTCGCCTTTGCCGTTGGGTGGGAAGACCGTTTCTTTGAAAATATAGCAACTGTGTCAGATGAGGCGCAACTGATGCAAGTAAACGGTCCTTTTGACGAAGATGACCCTGCAAGATTTATGTCATTGGGTGCACTCATCATGATGTTTTGTCTGTTGCTTGGTTTCCTTGTGGGGGGAACTGTATGATCAACGAAATGTTTGAACTCAAGAGAGGGGGGGAGGGTGCCTCATTCTGGCAGACCGAACGCAAGAGCATTGTTTTCGTTTGCATTATGCTCCTCATATTCGCATTTGATGCAGTAGCGCTCAAGTCAATTGACCCATCGCTCATAACAAGGTACAACGATGACGGAGAAGTATACGGTGATTGGACGGTGACCTACACGATGAACGAGGCTACCAGCACCGACTCAAAGGAATTGGAGCAGAATGGAGTTCTTGAAACTTCAATGGACTGGAGTTTGAATCCCGGAGAATACCTTTCCAGTGTAACGCTTGTCGTGATGTGCTCTGACGAGGACGAACCGGGCGAAGGGTTTTCTGACGAAGTTACAGCAGATACAGAACTTGCTGGCGTTAACGGAAACGTGGAAGAGCGTGAAGAAACCGGCGCTTGCCTGGAAAATACAGAAGACGATGTTGTGCTTACTTGGACGTTTGCCGACGTATCATTGGCTGACAATCAAACTTACGAGGCAAGTTCTGTGAGTTCGGTTGAAGATTTGTTCGTGGATGGAACCACCGGCGACGGTGTGTGGGCGGCTGAAATTCGCTTGGACGTGGTTACTCCTGGTGGAATCGGAGCCTTGGACAGCGGAGAACAAATAACGGCTACGTGGATTGTTCAGACGTTCACCATCGAACTCAACGACTACTCGTAATCACTGATTGTTAGCGGCATCTTCACCTTGCGGGGTGAGCAACATGTTGCTTCCGTCCCTCGCAATGTGGTCTACCGTGAGCATTCCTCCGTTCACGGTAACGGGACAAAGAAGACCGCACGCTGGTGCGAGGTAATCCTCTCCTGTTTCAGTGAGGACGAGTCGGATTCCGTGCCCTGCGGGGAGGTTGGCGTCAATGGCCTGGAATTCCATCAACATGGTCAATGTTTGACCGGGGAGGACGGTTGTTGGGTCGCTTCCGCCTTGATGGTAGCGGATGTCCATGGTGGCGTGACCAAGGCGAAGTCCTGTTTCCGCATCTTGCATTTCGGCAAAGATTTGCCCGCCGTCCATGGCGGCTGTTACATCTAGATGAAGTCGGAACAATCCTGACAGGTGGGCATCTTGGTCGGCAAAGAGAGCGGGACATTCGAACGTTACGCTCATCGCCCCGCCACCAGCAACGCTTGCTCCAGCAACACGCTGGCCGTTTTGAGTGCAAGCGTCAAGGGGTTGTTCCAATGGTTCTGCATCGAGTGGGGGCCAAGTGGATTCAATTCTCCACTCGCCGTCATTGCGTTGAATTTGAGCATGAAGTTCGGGTTGAGGTCCTACGCCTTTGAGATAGTATTCAAACCACTCAAAGAGGTCTTGGGCCCAATCCCAACGCGTCATGTTTTGGATGGCTTCTCCGCCATATCCTGAATCCTGATTGTTGTGTTTTGTCCACTGATCGGGGTAGTTGTGCTCCCACTGCCCAAGCATCCCCCGAACTTCGAAGCCTTCGTCGATGAAGGTCTGATACCACGGGAATACTTGGTGGGGGTCGACGTTCCAATCTTGCATGCCTTGTACCCAGTATACGCTGCCCTTGTAATTCTCTAAGGCTTTGGAAATATGTTCTCGTTCATCGTAATAATTAGCCATGTAAGGGTCAAGTTCCCCGACGCCGTAGGTGACAGGCCCTGCGAAGAAGCCCTCAATAATGTCGGGACAAATGTTGTCAAAGTCGTCTTCATTATAGTCAACGGTACTGCTGAAATAATTCATGTGCATGACTTGGCTTCGTGCTTCTGCACTACCGTTCTTGTAGAGTAGGGGGTGGAGGCCTGTTGTGCCTGATATTGGAACAATGGTTGCCAGGTATTCGCTTCCCAGAGCCGCAGCCTCCCACTGTGTTGCACCTTCGTAGGATTTACCATAGAGGCCGACTTTACCGTTGGACCAATTTTGTTGACCCAACCACTCTACCGCAGCGTGAATGCCCCAGCCTTCGCCTTCCCCACGATAATCAAAGCAGCCGCTTGATTCCTCTGTCCCGAATACCGAAACTTGGGCAAAGGCGTACCCGTGTGGAACGTAGTTTTCGTAAATGAAATCACCCCGGCCCGCCCCAACAACGTTGGTTGCTCCACTTTCCGAACCGGGTTGTCCAAAGGAAAAGTAGGGGCTGACAACGGCGATGACGGGCACAGATTCACCTTCAAGGGTGTTTGAGGGGAGCCAGTAGGAGAGGTGGACGTTTGAGGTCGCTGGGCCTGTTTCCCAAACTCCGGATGTATCAACTTCAAACGTTGCTTCTTGGACAGCAAGGGCTTCGTAAGGCCCTGGTTCAAGAACATAAGAAATCGAGCTGCTCCAATTCCAGTCCAATTCATGACGGTCCCAGACGGATGGATAGGGTCCGTTCATGCCTTCCTCTTCGCCGTTTTTTTCGTCGCTTAAGCAACCTGAAAGCGGCATGAAAAGCAACAGAACAGCAAGAAATAACGCCTGTCGCATGGGTGGATTGGCGCGGCGGCCCATCATGAAGGTGATGTTTGTTTGACAAAACTCCGGGCCGCAAGGATTGAGGGCATGGTCGGTTCACCTTGGGTCATGGAAGCCGCAGCAATTTGGGGAGAACGATGGAGTTCCGCCACCAACAGCATGGCCAAAGAATACATGGAAGTTGCATGCCGAAAGCAGAGTTTGGTATGTCTTGCAGCGGACAAGCCAACCATGAGCGAACTTGAGGAACTCATTGATGCTGTCGGGCCATATATTGCAGCGTTGAAAACACATGTTGACCTTGTTGAAGATTGGACTGCTGAACGATGGGGAGCCTTCTGCAAGCGTGCATCTGCACACAATCTTTTGATATTTGAAGACCGAAAATTTGCTGATATCGGTAAGATCTCACGTCACCAAATGGGCGGAGTGTACGCCATCGGTTCTTGGTCAAACTTGGTCACCGCACATCTAATTTCTGGCCCTGACATCGTGGACGGTCTTCAGGCTGGCTGGGGCGATTATGGAACGGGGGGTGGAGTGCTGTTGCTCGCTCAAATGTCGAGCCGTGGAAACCTACTCAATCCAAATTATACGGATGAAGTTGTCAGGCTCGGCATTCAGCACACGGGTGTCTTTGGATTCATTGGGAACGGGTCCCGTCCTGAAGAACTCAAACTTTTGCGAGATAAAGTGGGAACGGAAAAAATGATTTGGACTCCGGGGGTTAATTTGCAAACCGGAGACGGGGCCATGGGCCAGCGCTACGGCGACCCAACTGAAGCTGTGCTTGCTGGATCGGACTGCGTCATCGTAGGTTCCGGAATTCACGGTTCAGACGATCCTGCATCCTCTGCAAAAGCATATGCTGATGCTTCTTGGGCGGGCTTGTTGAATCGCTAGGCACATCTTGATGTTCTCCTGCGTAATGGGAGAACCATGGCGGTGAATGTGGTCTTGGGCTTATTCATCGCGGGATTGGGCCTTGCATTTCCTCTTTGGCTGGTTTGGCGCGCCTATTCAACATCAAAGAAACTGGAACGCGGATTGCTCTTTGGAGACCCTGAACTTTTGGAAAGTGACCGGTTCAAAATTGACCGAGTGACCCTTGGACCCCAAGGAACCCAATTGATTGAAAATGTTGAATTTGTAATGGCTCCTGTACAACAACAATCCGTCGTACAAGGAGGTGTGGATTCTGACAGAATATATTGAAATTGAGCGGCGGTTTTTAGTTGACGGGCGTGAACAAAAACCTTGGCGCATCGGTTCATCGGCTTCAGATATTAAACAATATTACCTTCCTCAAGGGGCACTGAGCCTGCAAGAAGGAACATTGCTCATGGACTCAATGGAACTGGTTGAGCCCAATGAAGAAGAGATAGAGATATGGAGAACTATTCAGCAGTGGACGGTTCGAATCCGGGTTCGCGGTGGTGTCTTTTTCCTCACGTGCAAGTCAAAAATGTCCCACGCTGCCGCCCATGAATTGGAGTGGATTATCGATGCTAAAACAGGAGCATCGCTGGTGAGGGTGGGTGGTTTTCCTCACGTTGAAAAAACACGCTATGTCTGGCCTGGTCCGGATGGAAAGGTGTGGGAAGTTGACGAGTTTGAAGGCCCCCTCGCTGGACTAATATTAGCAGAAGTTGAACTGCAACAGACGGAAGAGGAAGTGGAGATCCCCGGATGGGTTGGGCAGGAAATCACTGGGCTGCCTTCATGGTCAAATAAATCGCTAGCAGACACCATTGGCTCATGACTGAATTGTTGTCACTGCATCGATGATGCGTTCAACTTCATTCTCTGTCAACTGATGATGGATGGGAATAGCTACCAATCGAGACGCTACATCGTCTGTGACTTCGAATTTATCATTGTGCTGTGGGTGATTTGAATACACTCCTTGGCGGTGACAAGGTTGGGCGTAATACACCCTTGAGTCAATTCCTCTCTCATCCAACATTGCTCTCAGTGCTTCGGGTTCATCGACCAAGAGGCAGTATTGGTGCCATGCATGTTGCGTGTTCTCTCGGATTTTTGGGGGGCGTATTCCTGGAAGGTTGGAAAAGGCTTGAGTGTAGAGGTTTGCTGTGCCTCTTCTGCGTTCAAGCCACCCCTCAAGTCGTTGCAATTGCACACGGCCAATGGCTGCCGTGACTTCTGACATTCTCAAATTCGAACCCAATTCGTGAGATTCGAGACGGGCATCTCGACCGTGATTGACCAAGGCGTCCATTCGTGCTGCAAGGTCGGCTCGCTTTGTCATCATCATGCCGCCTTCGCCGCCAACGGCAAGATTCTTTGAAGGGAAAAAAGAGAAGCAAGCGACGTCCCCAAGCGCTCCTGCTTTTTTTGACCCCTTTTGAGACGCACCGTGGGCTTGAGCGGCATCTTCGATGTAGGCAATGTTGTGGTTTTCACACCAGTCTTGGAGTTCTGGGGCGCAGAGTTGGCCAAAAAGATGGACGCCAATGACTGCTTTTGTCCGTTCGGTTCGGGCCGCTTCCAAAGCATCAAGGTCAACGCACCAGTATTCTGCCTCCACGTCAACAAACACGGGAGTTGCACCAACCAATGAGACGCATGTTGCTGTCGCGATGTAGGTGAGAGACGGGACCAACACTTCGTCGCCAGGGCCGATTTCCAACAATCGGAGGGCCCCCCACAAGGCCACTGATCCGCTTTGACAAGGTGTGCCTTGCAAGGCGCCGCAATATTCGGAGAATTCTTTTCCGAAGGCTTTGCCTTGAGGTCCTTTGACCCAATGCAGGGAATCGAGAGTTTTTACGGCCGCATCCCGCATTTCATCGTCCCACGAAGGTCTGGCCATGGTGATGCGTTCCATGGTACGGCGATGTGTTTCTCCTCCTTGAGTCTGCGTCTTTACCCTTGTTCTAATCGCGCCTTTCAAAACCCCCCACACTTCTGCGCGGTTATGGAGTCGGAAGATGGGGGGCCTACTTGGGCTGACGAGTCGCCGTCTGAAGACTCAAGCAGAGGGAAGCTTGCCGACCTTGTTGGCGACCTTTTGAATTCCACAGAGGAAGTCAAACCTGCTTTGGTTCGAAAAAAGAAGTTCAAGCCAAAGGGCTTGTTTCTCGGTGCTCGTAGAGACAATGGAGAGCCCATTGACATCAAACCCCAAATCCTCGCACGTCACGCAGCCATGCTTGGGTCGACCGGTTCGGGAAAAACAGTCATGGCCAAGGCGTTGATTGAGGAAGCCGCTCTCGCTGGAATTCCTTCGCTCATCATAGACCCTCAGGGCGACCTTGCCCGTCTAGCCATGGGAATCGACCCGGATGACCTTGAAGCCCAAGACGGAGATGTTGTTCGTGCAAAGCAGTTGATGGAGAAGTGTGAGGTGCGAATCTGGACCCCGCTACGCAGCAAAGGGCTCCCGCTGTGCATTGACCCGTTTCGCGCACCTCCATCTGACCTTGACCCAGAAGAAGCGATCACAGCTTGGGACATGATGGCTGCAGGGTTCGCAAACTTAGCAGGCTTTGATGTTGAAAAACCAAAAGGAAAGACGGTGAAACCGTACCTCTACGAAATATTGGTTGAGGGAACTCGGTGTGGTTTGGATGTAGGTGACTTCCAAGCGCTTGCTCGTGTTGTTCGTGAACCTCATCAAGAATTCATTCGGCATTTGTATCCTGAATGCTTTGAAGAAGATGTTGACCCTGAAGACAAGGTCAGCCCCCCGACTTGGAACGAGGTGATGATTGAGTACAGGTTGACGGATTTTGAAGAGCGACTACCAAAATCAACGAGAGGAGAATTAGCCCGAAGACTTTCAGCGTTCTCTTCTGGAGTCAACCAGTTGTTGTTCTCAAACGGAGTTCCGATTGACAGTGACGCGGTTGTTGAGCCCGCAAGGCCTGGTAAGAGTCCGCTGAATATTGTCTACTTGCATACCATTCAGGATGAAAATCAAAAGCAATATTTCGTCCAAGAATTGTCCCGTGAACTCTACGATTGGATGCTGACGCAACAACCTGCTGAGGGTGAGTTGAAGTTGTTGTTCTTCATGGATGAAGTCGCTCCCTATCTCCCTCCATATCCTCGAAACCCCCCTGCTAAGGATCTGATTAAATTAATTTTCAAGCAAGCTAGAAAATACGGAGTAGCATGCGTTCTTGCGACCCAAAATGTAAGCGATGTGGATTACAAAATTCTCGCCCAGGCCAATACAACATTCATCGGGCGTTTCACTCAACCGCAAGACGTCGAAAAGGTGCGCCATTTACTCAAGGAAAGTGGGGGAGACCAAGATTTGGTCGCCCAATTACCAACCCTTGGCCCCGGTCAATTCCAAATGGTCGCTCCTGACGTTGATCCAAATCCCGTTCCAATTCAGTGCAGATGGCTCTACACGGACCACGGTGCGCCACTGAACGAGGACCAAGTGGAAGAAATCATTGCTCCAGAGATACGGGCATGGGCCAAAACTCGTTCAGCTCGTGGAGGGTCAACCCGGGGTTCGGGGGCGGCACATGCAGCCAGCCGGGGCTCTTCGTGGACCGGAGGGGGTGAATGGGAGGACGGTGCCGCCCAGAGCATTGTTGAAGCCGCTCGTATCAAATCGGTTGGCGGTATGGCAGCAGCAAGTCATGGCGTCGTGGATGATTCTGCGTTTGAAGTTCGGTTAATGGGGGGCTTAGCGGTACTTCGGGACGGGCGTGACCCGCTCTATACCATGCAGGCAGTGGTTAATGTCGCAACCGTACTTGCTCTTGGTTGGATTCTTTCTGCCCTCATGCTCGCGTGGCGCGACAGTTCCTTGTCGGGATGGTGGTTGCTTGCTGGTGCTGTAGCGTGCATCGCCGCGGCTGGCGTGTTAATTCTAGAGTCGGTGCTGGGCCATGATGCCGAATTGCTCGCCAAAATCAGTCGTTTCGCCCACACCTTCCAGTTGTTGCTTGTCGGGTGGTTATGGTCACTGTTAGCATGGACGACGTGGGGCTCCCTGAATTTACGCGGGGGCGCACCCCTTCTCGAAGTGGTCGTCGTTTGGGTCACGTTGTTCACCGCGATTGAATATCTGACCCGTTTCAAACTAGGACGAATCCGTTGGAATGGCGGTTCTGCATTGGACAAAATCGCAGGTGTTTCTGCATTGCTCACCAAGTCCGAATTAACCGAAATGAAGGCAACATCAAGGGAACTTCTCAGTTCCATTCGTTGGATCCTCCACGGAGTTACATTGGTGTGGTTGTGCGTCTTGCTCTCGATGAGCAGTGGAGTGTTGCCCGCTGATTCTCCTGACACGTGGGGCAGACCAACGCTTTGGTTAGCATCGGTCTACGGATTGATGTTTTGCAGTGAGGCGTGGTTGCGCTTGCGTGGAAGAATGCCGCCTGAAAACATCGCATAATAAACACATTAACCGAGGGTTATGTATGGGTGAAGGGCTTGAAGAACCGGCGTATGATGTCCTTCAACACTATGGAAATTTTGAGTTGCGGCGTTATGCTTCCAGCATACAAGCTCGCGTTCAAACCACGGGATCTGGGCGGCGTCCTTCCGTGGGTGGTTTTCGGCGAATTGCCGGTTATATTTTCGGAGGAAACCAAGACAGAACCTCCATTGCAATGACTGCGCCAGTCGAAACTTGGGCGGAAGAAGGGTGCGAATGGATGGCTTTCACCATGCCTTCTGCTTACACACTTGAGACCTTACCGTTACCGGTTGACGGCGGTGTTTTGCTTACTGAATGCGAAGGAAGGGATGTGGCGGTACTGAGTTTTTCAGGCCGGTTTCATCAAAGTAAAAGTCAGAAGTTGGGTGAACGCTTGAAAGCCATGGTCGTTGAACAAGGACTGACGCCAATACAAGAGCCGATTCTCGCAGTTTATGACGGCCCGATGACGTTGCCCTTCAAGCGAAGAAACGAGATGCTTCTGCCCGTTGAACGCGTCTCCATCGGATAACTGGCCCGGCTGTTATGCCCGGCCCGTTCGGGTTGCGATTATGAACCGACGCCCCCAACCTCTGCATGAGCATCATGTCTGACCACCCGTTTGTACCGTTAGAATGGAATGAAGTACCCCCCGCAACCATGCTCAAGGCGGCTGAAGAGAACTACGCCCTCATGAAAACAAGACGAACAACCCGTCACTTTTCCTCGCGCCCTGTTGAACGACGCCTGCTCGAATTAGCGATACTGGCGGGCTCAACAGCACCTAACGGAGCACACCTCCAACCTTGGACGTGGGTTGCAATACGCCAAGATGAGTTGAAGCAGCATCTTCGCGATGCTGCCGAAACAGAAGAGCGTAAAACATACGATGACAGAATGCCGGAGGCTTGGTCCGAAGTATTGCAGCCGTTGGGTACAGACGCAGTCAAGGCACACCTCACCGATGCTCCATGGGTGGTTGTCTTGTTTAAACAAAAGAAACGTCAGAGAAGCAACGGAAAGTGGGGCCCTACATACTACGCCACAGAGTCCTGTGGGATTGCTGCTGGAATGTTCATTCAAGCGATTCACACCATGGGCTTGGTCACCCTTACTCATACGCCATCTCCAATGGGCTTCCTACGAGAAATTCTCGGCCGACCTTCACATGAAGAAGCCATGCTCGTCATGCCCGTTGGATATCCTGCCGAAAATGCTGAAGTTCCTGACATACATCGGAAACCTCTCAATGAGGTTGCGGTATTCATGGAATGACGGTACCCGTCCTGTCGCGGTGTTGATATACGCGAGGCGAGAGCCGAACTTGCCGCAGGAGTCGCCCAGCTTGGTCAAAGGCGCTGGGATGAGGTCCCAGTCCATATCGGTTCGCAGGTTCGAATCCTGCCTCCTGCACCATCACACGCCAAATGCTGGGGTTCCATCGCGGACCTAAGGTGAAATAAAAATAACTTTAACCAGATCAATTTTTGAATAATCATGGAATACCGTCTGGGTGATTGGGATAAATCGGCACTCAATTTTCACACATGTTCTCCGGCCTTGGAGATGTTGTGTTGACCGAAGACTCCCTGTCCTTCACTTCAACTGGACCCGTGGTGGCCACAGGAATTGCACTGACGAAAGAAGGCGGATTGATTGCTAACATGCCATTGCACAGCATAGATTCATCTTTTGAGCGGGTTGTTTTTGATGAAAATTTTGAATCAATACGACTCGTTGGGCCTCTGTTTGATTATACGTATTTCATTCCGTCGGAGATTCTCAAGCTTCGTGATTTGACTTGAACAATGGGTACCCACATAGACTCACCTGAACATTGCTGGACTTTAGGCTAATATCACAAAGATGTGGGTCCGGCGTCTTCGCTTTTGATGTGTTAACGAGAGTTCGGCTCGTCGTTGGTAAACGGAGGGCTTCGGCTATGTTGGGCAAGAAATACCACCCCTCACTAATAGTGCAAAAGAAGCACTGATTTGATATACGACGAGAAGAGGCGGGAAAACATGACCGTCGACTTGTTCTCATCCGAATCCGTCACTCGAGGCCATCCTGACAAACTATGCGACACTGTTTCCGATGCTATTGTCGACGCATGTCTTGCAATTGACTCCAATGCACGTGTGGCCGTCGAGACCTGCGTCAAAGGTAAGGAAGAAATGGGTCTTATCGTATTGGCGGGAGAGGTTTCCTTGAACGGAGCTGCGCCCGACTACGAAGCAGTTGCTCGAGAAGCCGCCCTCCGCGTCGGCTATGATTCCCATGACATCGGCATGGATGCCGGGTCCCCAAAATGGACTGAAGTCCAAGTTCACATCACCACACAATCCTCCAACATCGCTCAAGGAGTGAATCAAGATGGTTTGTCCCAAGGCGCTGGCGACCAAGGTCTGATGTTCGGCTACGCCTGCACTGAAACAGAAGCGTTTGAAGGGCTTGAAGGACGGTACTTCCCTCTCGCCGCTGCACTGTCTCAACGGTTGACTCGACGACTCACAACCGTACGAGAAGAAGGAATTCTGCCTTGGGCACGGCCTGATGGAAAGTCGCAGGTCACCGTGGAATACGATGCAAATGGAGATGTTTCAAAGGTTCACACCGTCATCATCGCCATCCAACACGACAAGGCCCTCAAGGACCGGTTCGGAGGCTCTGAAGACGAAGAATTAGCCCATGTGCGTTCCGAAGTCAAGAAACATGTCGTTGAAGTGGCGATTCCAGCAGCATTGCTCAGCGATGGATACGAACTGGTTGTCAACGGCACTGGCCGCTTTGCTGACCCCGGTGGCCCATACGCTGATGCTGGCCTGACTGGAAGGAAAATCATTGTCGATACCTACGGAGGAATGGGGCGTCACGGCGGCGGAGCCTTCTCCGGAAAAGACCCTTCAAAGGTGGACCGTTCCGCTGCATATGCATCCCGTTGGGCTGCCAAGCACGTTGTTGCATCTGGTTTGGCCACGCGATGTGAAATTCAACTGGCGTACGTTATCGGTGTCGCTGAACCCGTGAGTATTCGGGTGGAAACATTCGGCACTTCAGAAATTGACGAACGCACCATCGCTGACCGCGTCAAGTCAACGTTTGACTTCCGACCTGGGGCTATCGCACGGGACCTTGACCTCTTGCGGCCCATCTATTCCGTGACCGCTGCTGGCGGGCATTTTGGCCGAATTCCCGGCTCGGATGGTTCATTCCCTTGGGAAGTTCTGTACGAAGAACGGCTTGAACAACTCCGTTCATGAACTCCAGTTCTCAACGCTGGCATATCCACCTCTCCAGCCGTCGCCAACGGCGTTTGGTCTCATGAATCGTTCAGTCAGGATTCACGATAGACTTCAAAAGGGGCGAACAAGTGGCCGGTTCATGGATGAATTGGACAAAAGCGAAAACTACACCGTTCGAGATATCGGGCTTGCAGATAAGGGATCACTCCTTGTTGATTGGGCCCGAGCCCGAATGCCTGTTTTGGCGAAACTCAAGGCTGAGGCTGAACGCACCAAGCCCCTCGCTGGAATGCGTGTTGCTGGTTGCCTCCACGTGACCAAAGAGACCGCTGTCCTTATCGAAGCCATTGGAGCCGCCGGCGCAGAGATTTCTTGGTCTGGCTGCAACCCTTTGTCCACACAGGATGAAGTGGCTGCTTGGCTGGCCGAAGAAGGATACTCCGTGCACGCTTGGCACGGCCAATCCACGGAAGATTTCTACTGGTGCATTGACAAAACACTCGAATTCAAACCTACACTCACCCTTGATGACGGAGCCGATCTTATCGTCCGCGTTCACGGGGACAAATCGGAATATGCCGAAGGCGTCATCGGCGGGACTGAAGAAACCACAACCGGAGTTCACCGACTCCGCGCTATGGCTGCAGCAGGCGACCTGCGCTACCCTGTTATCGCCGTGAACGACGCCATTACCAAGTGGGACTTTGACAACGTCTACGGAACCGGACAATCCACCCTCGACGGTATCCTCCGAGCCACCAGCGTTCTCCTTGCGGGGAAAACGTTCGTTGTCGCCGGATTTGGTCATTGTGGAAGCGGTGTCGCCATGCGAGCCCGAGGAATGGGCGCAAATGTGGTCATCGCTGAAGTAGACCCTCTCCCCGCCCTCCGTGCTGTCATGGAAGGTTACCGAGTGATGCCTATGGACGAAGCTGCCAAGATTGGTGATATTTTCTGCACTGCAACAGGAATGGAAGACGTCATTGTTGGACGTCACTTTGCTTCCATGAAAGACGGAGCCATCGTTTGCAACACCGGCCACTACGATTGCGAAATCAAGATCACCGATTTGGAAGAACAATCCACATCCGTTCGCACCATTCGCCAGGACAACGAGGAATTCCTCATGCCCGATGGTCGTCGCGTCTTTTTGCTTGCACGTGGCCGTCTGGTCAATCTCGCTGCTGCTGAAGGACATCCTTCCGAAGTCATGGACATGTCGTTCGCCAATCAGTTCCTATCGTTGTGCCGCTTGGCCAAAGAAGGAGCAGGTATGGGCAAGCAAGTCTACGACATCACCACCGAGCAAGACCAAGAGTTGGCCACCACCAAACTCGACACGCTTGGTTTCAGTATTGACGTGCTGACCGATGCTCAACTCGCCTATCTCGATGACTACTCCGTCGGTACGTGAAGCAGAACTCAAAATTGATGCACTCGGCGCCCAGCCTGAGTTTCTTCCGACAAAAGAGGAATCGGGGATGAAGATCACCACAAGATGACCGTTCATACCATTCAAGCGGATTGCATCAGCCAATGAAGGCAGTACGGCTAAGTTGTACTGCAGCCATGTTCACAAAGGGTCCGTGTTCCCCTCACCTGATGTTGAACAATCGAGGTGGTGTGGCTTCAAAGCGAACCGGGTCGTCTGTTGAAGGGTGAAGGAATTCCAAAGAATGAGCGTGAAGGCAAACGCGATGGTAGGGGTCTGTTTCTGCCCCATGCAACTCGTCTCCGACTACTGGAGTTGATAGGTATTGCATCGCCATTCGAATCTGATGTCTTCGTCCGGTTTCAATTTCAACCTCAACGAGGGAATTGTCTTCATTTTCTTTTAGAATTTGATAGTGAGAAATCGCTTCTTTACCCTTGGGGTGTTTGGAATTTACAGCCTTGACGTTGAGAAATTTATCCTCCATTAACCACGTGCTCACCGTTCCCTGTTTCACATTCGCAGCACCTTCGACCAGGGCGAGATAAAGCCGGTGGACTTGACGGTCACCAAACTGTTCCTGGAGGTATTCCTTCGCAGATTTATTTTTTGCGAGAACCATCACGCCTGAGGTCTCTTTGTCAAGACGATGGACGATGAAGCACCATGCTTTAGGGTTGGAGAACCGGAGGTAGTCAACGCCGCGTGAATGAAGTGTATCAACCTCCAGTCGGTCGGTTGCAACGGACAAAAGATGGGCGGGCTTGTTCACTACAAGCAAGTCTTCGTCCTCAAAGATGACGTCAAGGTCCACTGGATTTTTTACAGTCGGAGGTGGGGTCTTGTCGAAGGCTGCAGGCCGGTCAAGAACAACGACCTTTGACCCCTTCGCAACGGTTTCTCTTGCACGGTGTTCGACTTCGTCGTTCACTGTGACCCGGCCCTGAGTGAGCATCTTGCGAAGTTTGGTAGCGCTGGATTTAGGATACTGAATTTTCAACACATCAAGCAGTGTAGCGTCTTCGTTTACGTCAATTTCCATACGATCACCTTACAGCACCAAGACATCAATCCACGTTCCGACTTCGCCCGACTGGCCGGGTTGTAGCAGAGTTAAACCGTCTGCACTCGCTAAACTTTCAAGATTCCCTGAGCCTTGATGTCGGGGTTGATAGGCTTCAATTCCTTGTTCGGTAAAGTGCAAGGTGACTCGGCGAAGTGTGACACAGTCCTGAGTTGATTTGACCGAGTCTTTTAGTTGGGCGCGAAGCTTCAACTCTACTGGTCCGTCTGCCTGAAAAGCATGACGAAGATAGGGGGCAACGAGCATTCTAAACACAACGTGACTGGATACTGGATTGCCCGGAAGGCCAAACAAAGGGGTTTGATTCCAAAGGCCAAACAGAGGCGGAGAACCCGGTCGAATTTTCATTCTCCAGAAATGGAGGTCGCCTTCTTCTTCCATGATTTTTCGTACGAAGTCAAATTCACCCATGGAAACGCCGCCGGAAGTCAAAATGAGGTCGCATTCTTCCGATGCTTGTTTTAAAGTGGTACGAAGTGCATCCATTGTATCGTTAACCGCTTCATAGCGAATCGCCTCATGACCCATCCATCGAACCAAACCTGCCAGACCATAGGAATTTGATTCGTAAACCTCTCCAAGCACGAGTTCTTCTCCAGGTTGCTTAAGTTCGTCACCGGTAGAAAGGACAGCGATACGAAGCGGTTGAAGAACTGGAACAGTAGGGTATCCCATGGTTGCACACAATCCAACTCTCGAGGGTGTGAGGACCGCTCCTGCTTTGAGGGATACTGTTCCTTGTTTGAGGTTCTCGCCTTGTTTTCGGACAAAGTGTGGTTTTGGGGCCTCAAGAAGCGTAACTGTATTGTGTTCTTCATCGATGGTGCATCGCTCAATTTGGAGGATTGAATCGGCTCCCTTTGGAAGCGGTGCGCCGGTCATGATGCGGTAGGCTTTGTTCGGTTCTAGAACCCGTTCTTGGGCCTCTCCTGCAGCAGCAGCGATGCCCTGGATGGAATAGGTTTGAGGATAACTTGCTTCCGGATCGTGTTTGCAGGCGAATCCATCCATGCTCGAATTATCAAAGGGTGGGTCATCGACCTTACTGGCGAGGTCTTCGGCAAGAATTCGCCCGTGACAATCGTCCAGTGGAATCTCTTCCAATCTTCGGGGAAGGGGTGTACGGTTGACAATGTCCCGCGCTTCTTCTACACTGATGAAATACGGAACCCCCTCCATAAATCAGTCCATCAGTCGCTCATGTTTGAGGATGTGGGTAAACGGTAGAATCATGGTGGGGGCTTCAATCCACGAGCATGGTTGATGGCGGTGCGGTGCGGGAAGCGATTCTCACCACCCTTCTCACCAGCGGTACTGCGACCGTTTTAGCGACGCTCATCGGCGTCCCTCTTGGCGCATGGTGTTCCTCAAAAACAACCTCGGTTTTTGATAAGATACGAGTCGTTGTGACTGCGTTGTATGGACTGCCCCCGGTGGTCGTGGGTGTGTTTATTTACGCACTTTTTTCCAAATCTGGCGCCTTAGGCCCATTGGACCTTTTGTTTACGATTGAAGCGATGATCGTTGCGCAGACGTGCCTCATTCTCCCCCTCATCTGGGGAGGTTCTTGGTCTGCTTTTGATAAGACTGCACGTCAGTACAGAGACACGTTTGACACCCTTGGAGCTACTCAAAAACAGCGCTTGCTGCTGGAGATTGGATTAGCAAGAAGCGGTGTATATCATGCAGTAGTCATTGGTTTTGGCCGAGCCATTGCTGAGGTAGGGGCCGTTATTATGGTCGGTGGAAACATTGCCGGAAAAACACGCGTGATGACAACGAGCATCGTTCTTGAAACATCGAAGGGAAACATGGACCAAGCCTCATTTTTGGGAGTTCTCCTCCTCCTGTTCTCGCTCACAATCGTTGCTTTAGCATCGTTTGTGCAACGGCCAAATGTTCGAAAAAGCCCTTCGTTGAGCGGAACAGCGCCCCCTGCACTAATCCCGTACGATGGTCCTTCAGAGCGAACCGTTTCCGTCCGCAGAAAGGGGTTAGAGATTCTCAAACCCACCCAAGTATCCCTTCAACCGGGAACAATAACCGTGGTCCTTGGTGAATCGGGTGCTGGAAAAACCTCTCTGTTGAGGGCACTTGCGGGCCTTGAGGGTGATGACGTCATATGTGGTTATCAGGAGTGTGTTTATATTCCGCAAAAACCACTTCCATTGACGCTTTCTGTAGGCTTGGAATTGAATTTAGCTTCAAGCCTTTTTGATAAATGTGAGCCTTCAAGTGCGTATTTTTCCGAGAAATTCTCACTTCATCAAAAATCTGAACGTTCTCCACATGGGCTTTCAGGCGGAGAAATGCAGCGATTGATTCTATCTCGTCAGCTTGGTTTTGCTCCGAAATTGTTGCTCCTGGACGAATGCACGGCAAACTTAGGTTCTGCTCAAGTCAAAGCCATTGAAACCGAATTGATGCGTCATCGCAAAGAAGGAGTTTGTATTGTACTGGCAACGCACAACGTCCTTCAAGCGAAACGAATGGCTGATACGATGGTAATCCTCCATGATGGTGTTCAAATTGAGGAAGACAGCCAACTCGCTCGCTCATTATTGGCTGGAGAATGGTCCGGCTAATCGGTGGACTCCAGGGTGAAAAATGCAGGCTCATCGTTGATGGTATACTCTTCAATGCGTTGCTGTCCATCACCGAGAAGGTAGTTCAGAAATTCTTCTGCGCCTTGACGCTCCATGTCTGAAACAAAAAGAAATGAATAGGGATTGAACAAAATATCATCTGAAAATTCTGTTCGTTCAAGGGAAGTTTGTTGAGCAAAATTAAGTGCAGTTCCACGATCTGAAAGGGTTGAACAAGATTTTTCATCGGCCATATTGATCGCAGCACCCATACCTTGACCGATTGAGTAATACCACTCACCTTCTGGATGGTAACCGTCTGCATCCTCCACCATTGGTAGTCCATTTGACTCGTTCAACGACCTCCAGATGTCCTGCTCCTTGTGATGCGTTCCAGAAAAATCGCCCCTCGAAATAAAACAGCGTTCGTTCTCATAAATCGTTTCGAATGCATCAAAAATGGACGATGAGGAGGTTGATGGTGACAGAAGGACAAATCGGTTCCAAGCAATGGCGTTTCGGTCGTAACCAAATCCGCCTTCGACAAAATCGGTTTCTTGTTCTGGTGAGTGGACGATCAGGGCGTCAACATCTTTGTTTTCCCCCAAAACGAGGGCCGCACCCGTTCCTACTGCTACGTATTCAACTGTGTAATCTGAAGTTTTCTGAAAGTCATCAATGAGGAGATCGAGCAGTCCCGAATCCCGCATGGATGTCGTCGTAGCAAGACGAATGGTCTTGCTTTCTTCGTTGTCAAACGATAAGCAACCAGAGCACTGAGAAGCGAGAAGAATCAGGACGAGAAGAACCGGTCCTTGCCTCATTTCAATCGAACTTCATGACGTTGCCGCATTCCGGATAACTGCAAGTAACGCTGTATTTCGAGCGTTTTGGTTTTGGAATTTTAAGCATAGAACCGCATGATTCACACTGAACTTTGAGCGTCTCGGGTGCTTTAGGTGCAGTCGGTTCATTCAGAGTACGACCGACATCCTGTGACCAACCGAGGGAATCCGAGTACTTGTCTGAAGAAGCATTCAGTTTCTTTTGCTTGAGTGAAAGACGCATCTTGCGCTTTCGCTTTCCTTTCTTTTTTCCTGGTGGTGTCTTTGCCGCCATGGGTATCGTGTAGCGCTGGGCGTTGATGTATTCAATGACTTCGGCGTAATTCGTCACAAAATATGGCCGGAAACTCCGTTGACTGGTTCATGAACGGTATGACCCTGGGCTTCTAATGCCTCTACGAGAGGTGGGCGAGCGTGGTTTGGGTCGGTATGGTAGACGACAACGTGTTTTGCTTCGCAGGCCTTTGCAAAGTCAAGTATTTCCTTATGGCCTGCGTGAGTGGAGAAAGAAAATTGTTTCCATTCAAGGTCTATTTCTGCTGGTTTCCCATAAATTTCAAGCCGGCCCGTATCCATGAGAGAACGCCCACCGGTATCTTTTGCTTGATAACCGGTGAAGAAAATCGCATTTCTACGATCCTCTCGAAGTCGATTCAGATACCACAAAGCCGGACCTCCCGAAAGCATACCGGAAGTAGAAACGATGACATCGCCGTTCAAGGCTTTCTTTTTGTCAGATTTACTTCCGACGCGCTTGACCCATCTCCAAGCCTGTTCCAGTTCATTGGAGTCTCGCAGGAATCCACCGTGTTCAAGATGAATTTTTGCGACTCGTTTTCCCATACCGTCAACATGAACGTCGAGATGGGGGAGATGTCGGTGAAGGAGCATGACAACATCCTGAGTTCTGCCGTTTGCAAAAGCTGGAATGAGAACGGTTCCTCCTCGCTTGACCACTTCTGCAACGGATGTGATGAAACGTTCAACTTCAACGTCCGTATCAGGGTGATCTCTACCTCCGTACGTTCCTTCGACAAACAAAATATCGGTCTTAATCGGTTCAGCTCCTTTGACAAGAGGAGAGTCGCGTGAATCGAAATCACCAGTAAGAAGAATTCGATGTTGAGGAGTTTCAATCTCAAGCATGGCTGCTCCTGGGATATGTCCTGCTCGGCGTAATGTAAGTGTCCAGGAATGATGTTTCCACGGTTGATCAAATTCATGGACATGCCAGGAAGCAAGAGCTGTGTCGATGTCCCGTTTGTCCCAAGCAAGCGGATACCGTTCAATGGAACTCACTTTGTAACAATCCCTCCACATCATATCTGAGATATGTGCCGTTAAGGGAGTCCCGTGAAGACGGGTTTGATGGTTTGCACACAACCACGGAGCCATTCCAAGATGGTCGATATGAGAGTGAGTGATGACAGCATCATGGACGAGTGGAGCTTCTGAAGGATACCGTGGAGGTGATGTTGGAGCTAATCCATAATCAAGCAATAGACGAACTCCGTCAGGGTCTTCCATAACGATACCAACGTTTCCTACTTCATCGCCGCCACCGAGGTAATGAAACCTAAAACCATCTTTTGGAGGTTCGTCAGGATAGGTTGTTGTTCGCCCTGCGGAATAGAAGACCATGGTGAGTGGTCGAGGTCATTTTTGAAGAAGGTGTGGGTAGACACCCCTCTATTTCCACTGGAGTATATTTCTGATGGGTTCTACTAAATTTTTCATGTTCTTTTACCACTATGTTGATTAACTTCTCGCGACCAATCTCAACGGGTTTTCTTCGTATTCGATTTCTCTCTTCTCTTTCTTCGTATTCGGTGGATCCTACATTTTCTCTCCAGTGGAAATAAGGGGGTGTTGCTACGTCAATCTCTTTTCTTGTAAAAGAACCATATTGGAGAACCACTGCAGGGCGAAGAGTCCTTCAATTACCATCACTTCCACATGTCATGGGACGAGTACCTGACAAGGAATTTGTCGTCCGGGAAGATCGTTGTTTCGGGTGCGGTGCTTGCATTGCATTATGTCCAGTGAACGTACTCACGCTTGAGGATCGAATGATTTATGTTGACGAACCTAATTGTACACACTGCAAACTTTGTATTCCATCTTGTCCAGTTTTTGCCTTAGAACTTCAATATACAGTTGATTAATATGAATATAGGAATCGTTGGCGGGAGCCTTGAGGGAATTCTTCTTTCGCTTCAACTTGCACCACATCACGATGTTACAGTGTTTGAATTGGATGCAGAAATCGGAACGCCTGCCTGGCATCCAGGGTACATTGTTAATCCAGGTTTACTCGATGACTTCCTCACCAACGAACAACGTTCATTTCTGCTGCTCAAACAATGTGCGGACGGTTGGGGGATGCGTTGGGAATGGCTCATGAAACATCTTACGATTGTTGCAGCTCAAAGAGGCGTATCTCTTCGAACTCGCACCCGAATTCTTCAGTCCTCCCGAGACGGAGAATACATTGTTGTGGAAACCTCTTCAAATGAAACTTCACAACCATCCATCTTTTCTTTTGATCGCCTCATCAACACTCAAACCGCACATCAAAAGCCAGGGGGGCTTCAGCACTCGATGAACCCCGAACACACAACACATTATCCCTTTGAAGATTCAATTTCTTGGTTCGGTGGAATCCTCAGCCATCAACACCTCCCATCTCCTGTGCCGTTGAGTCCTGAACTCATACTTCCTAGGAGTGATAACTTAACGGAATTATGGTGGAACAGTGAGGAGTATTGGACTCCGGAAGAAGGCTATATTGAAGAAATAAGAATCTCGTTACCCAAAGATAAATCCAATGTTTCCTTTGATGCAATGTACCAAAAGACCGCCGAATTTTTACATTATTTGACGGAAATTGAAGAAATAGTGTAGTTAGCAACACCACTTTGATAGGTAAAGGACGCGGCCATTGGTTTTGAAGACGGTGACCGTCTAGGAGGGGGACTCGGTATGGCAGCACATCCAATGGCAGATTTGAGAAAGAAACTTCAGGAGAATAATCTACTTGACAAACCAACGGCAAAGTCGTGGGTTAAGGTCATCACCCTCATTGCCATCGTTGGGGTCTTGTACAGCGCTCACATCTACCTCCCACTCAAATTTGGACTTCTCCTCATCCCAATCACAGCGTTGTTTTCAACCACTCTCGCCATGACCGGTCACGAAGGCGTTCACTCTTCTGCTTGTCAATCTAAGGCAGGAAATACATCACTTGCAGCCATTGTCTTCCCGCTTTTTGCCGGCCTATCAATGGAATACTGGCGTGAAAAGCACAACGTGAAGCACCACGCTCACCCAAATGTCATCAACAAGGATCCCGATATTCACTCATGGCCTTTTACTTTCAGCGAAGAGGAATACAAGACCAGCGGACCGATTCGCCGGTTTTTCCAACGTTATTTGCAAGGATGGACCTTCTGGCCAATTTCTCTTCTCGTTGGTCACCTAATGCGATTCGACGGGCTGAAATACATCGCCACAAAACCCTTCAAATCAAAGAAGAAAAAGCGAATCACAAAAATTTGGCTTCTTGACACCTCACTCATCATCGTTCATTTCGTCCTTTGGTTGGTCTTACCCGTTGCCTTTGGCTTGACATGGCAGGCGACAATCGGATTCTATGTCCTTCTGTGGGGATTGGTTGGGACATGCCTTACAGCAATTTTCATCGTTGGGCATGCAGGACGTCCAGTCATCACTGAGTACGACCAGAACTGGCGTTTACAAATCGAAACAGCTCGACGAATTAAATTCGGACCAATTGGTTCCTTTTTCTTTGTTGGACTTGACTATCAAATAGAACACCACCTTCTTCCGGCACTTTCTCACTTCAACCTTCCAAAAGCTTCACCGCTCGTTAAAGAGTATGCAGAAGAGCGAGGTTGGGAATATGAAGAAGTTGGATTTTTGCGAGCCCTATGGCGCTCTACAGCCGCACTTCATACAGCGTGGAAGACCCCTTCAATCGTTATCGATGGCTCAGAACAAGGCAACGCTAACAAAATCGAGGACTTTTCCAACGCCGAACTTCCAACCACCGAGAGTTAATACCTTCTAGGACCGCCTTGTCGCAAGGTTATGTCAACCGAGAAGTTGTATTTGGAGAGCATAGAAGCCGGATATTTTCAAAACTTCCATGCTACCGTTGTTGAGGCAACCGACACAACAGTGGTTCTTGATCGGACCCTCTTCTATCCTCTTGGGGGAGGTCAACACTGGGATACAGGCACACTGAACGGGCCAAATGGCCCACTATCTGTTACCGAAGTTCGGGGTCGCACAAACGTTGAACACACAACAGGAGAAGGTCACCAGTTGATTGCAGGAGACGAAGTCAAAGGCTCCATCGATTGGGAACACCGTTATGCACACATGAGGATGCATACAGCCCAACATCTCGTTAGCGGTTTGGTGTATGAATTGTTCAATGGAGCGCGAACCGTTGGAAATCAAATCCATGCTGACCGTTCTCGTATTGATTTCAATCCAATCTCGTTCGATGAGACAATGTTGAATACTATGGCTGAAGCAGTGAATCTTAGAATTGATGAGGGTCTTGAAGTCACGGATTCTGTGATGACTCGTGGACAAATCAATGACATTATGCCCCCTGAACGAACCAATATGGACCTTCTCCCCGCATCAGTCAAGGATTTACGAGTCGTTCAAATCGGAGAGCAAGTCGACATGTGCCCGTGTGCCGGAACTCATGTTTCCAATCTAAGGGAAATAGGGCACATCCAAATTCTCGGTAAGAAATCAAAAGGAAAAGGTACGCAGCGAGTGAGTTACAACCTCCACATTCCAGAACGAGTACGCGAACCGTTTGTGGAAGAACTTTGATCAAAATTCCAAATCATCATCGACTAATTTTTTGATGTCTTTTAACGCAGATTTCAGTTCTTTGCGCTCACTTTGCCGACGCTTGAATTCAATCTCTTCAAAGATTTCAGCGACTTCCTCGTCCATTGAGGATGTCTGCGCAGCAGCTTGGACGCGGTCGGTTAAGGCGGTATCCTCCCCTTCTCGCTCTTCTCGATTAACCGGCTGAATGGGAACACTCGGAATCGTTCTTGCACCGTAGTTTGCATCCACAACCAAAGCATCGCTGTCCCAAGCTTCCTGTCCCAAAATACGAGCAACTTCAACCGAAGGGGCACGGTCTTTCCATGGATTCTTATTACCGATTTGTTGGATAAGACTTTCTTTATTCACGGTCTTCTGTTGTGCGAACAAATCTCCAACTTCTTCTGACGTTGGGAGCGGAACAGGTTCTTGTAATCCAGCAGCCAACCGCTGTTGTTCTCGTAAAATACCACCGTGGACCTCATCGTGGTCGTGTCGATGAGGGGCGGCCGCAAACACCATGATCTCCTTTGCTAACTGGAACAAAGGGTCATCAGGCGGACTTGCTGCAATGGTTTCTCTCACATTTCTGTGATGATTAATGCAAGGGCCACAGCGCGTCGCACCTGCATCATCCGGGGCATCACACCACAAACAGCAAGCCTGGAAACCAAGTTCCTTCATCGCTTTGCGTGGCATAGACATGAGAATCGCAATGAGGACGAAACCCCTCAACCACATGAACCCTCGGACACGAGGATTCAAAGTGAACGGCATCAAGCAACCCGTATGGGGCGGAGAGATTCAAGAGCCGACCTCATTGACGACGATCCGTTTTCCTCTTCATACAGATCAACATCCCGGGTCCGACACATCCACCAGCGCACCGATGAACAAGGGACCATCCATTTCGACACGAAATCACCCGGAAGCCAACTTCCACCAGCGTTTGCACAATTCTTCGGCCAGTCCCGGTGGCAACCACCAGCACACCATGCAGGCCCACTGTGGCATTTCAGTAAGGAAGAAAAAGCACATCTGCGCCAAGCCATGGGTGCGTTTACTCTCGCACTCGGCTTCATGTCCGTGGGAGGCATTTCGGGATTGGGTTCCCTTGGCCTCACCAAATGGACGGTCTACCTTCTACTTTCGATGCCGGTGATGTTTGTGGCCATTGGACCGGCTTTCCTCCTTCATGAAATCGGTCACAAACTGGTAGCCAAGAAGAACGGTTGCTGGGCAGAATTCCGAGCCGACCCCAAAGGATTGCAGATGGGCATATTCCTCGCCCTCCTTCTCGGCTTTCTCTTCATGGCACCGGGGGCAGTTATGGTTGCGGGAATGGTTACTCGGCGACAAAACGGGCACATTGCCGTCGCTGGGCCACTGACCAACCTCGGCCTTTTCATCATCGGCATTCCACTGTGGGGCATCGTACTTGGATTGTCAGGAGCGTTTGAAACCCTACCCACTGGAACTGCAACTCAAGGAATAGGACAAGGATATTTGATTGATGGTAGCCTTGTATGGCAAGCCATGCTCATCGATGTTGGTGTGTATTGGCTCGGTGCAAACCTCTTCTTGGGTCTGTTCAACATGTTACCGTTTGGACCCCTTGATGGATTGAAGGTCAAAGATTGGAACGAGACCGCATTCTACGCAGTCATTCTCATTTTTGCAGTTCCGCTGCTCACCATGTTTCTTGGTATTTGGACCCCAACAGGATTACTGTTAACCGTGGCTGGACCGATTTCAAACTTGATTCGTTGAATCAAAGGTAAGCATTGGTAACAGGCTTCTCATCCAGGTGGAAGAAACTGTACGCAGCCCACCACGTGATGATGTCAAGACTGTCAACAAGGTTTGAAGTTCCTGAGTGTTCCTCTCCGTACCCCTTTCCAGTAGTGTCCATCCAAATCTCCATTTCCTCGAGGGTGTCACAGGTCTGGTGATAGCACCAATATCCGTCTACAAGACCGCCGAAGCCCAACGTTACCGTGCCCAGATTCGCTTGGAAACTCGCATGGTCAGAACGAGCGGTTACATCTTCGTAAACCACAATCTCAGGCTTTCCACGTTCCAACCAATCGTCAACCTTCCACGTATCTTCACCGAATCCTTCGCCAACCAGAACACTTTGTTGCTGTTCCACACCGATGGCATCTGCCCCGATCCAAAGCGTGAGGCCAACCATTTCCGGCTGGTTGATGACGTCATGGTCAAGGGAAGGGCCAAGGTAAACTCGCATCGGCCAAACCTCCTCGTCCTTTGGATATCCATCCGGGTCAATTTCGGTTGCTGGGTCGCCGTGTGGAGCACCCCCGCCGCCGGGCCAATTCACGCCCGCCATGTCCAGATTGATGTAATTGGTAACGGTCACATCAGGATTTTCCTCTTTGACGTAATAATCCGTCCAATAATCGCTACCGCGCTTTCCACCTTCTTCACCCGACCAAAAACAAAACACCATCGTTCGTCGAGTATCGTACCCCGACATCGCTTCAGCGACGGTCAATACCATGCTGGTGCCCGCTGAATTATCGTAGGCTCCAACACCAGTGCCGTAGGTCCGGGTTCCGGTGAGGTGAGGGTCGACCAACAGAACATTTGCAGGTGGAGCAACATCAAAGTGAGCACCGAACACCATCCATTCATTTGGAACTTCACTACCGTATCGGAACCCACAAATGTTGTATGACTCTGGATTTTGATTGCCAAATACATCAGTGAATTCAAAACGCTGCGTGTCAACGATGAGTCCGAACGATTCTAACTTGTCCATGAGATATACAGCGCCCGCTTCATAGGCGGTATTTCCTTGTCCAGCCCATCGGTTCAAGTATCCAACAGCACCGTCAGTTAAGTCCAATGGATCGGGTGTTTCATCGGTGATGTGATGGAGATAATTGTACGTCGTTCGCCCGTTTACAAGGCCCGTTGAATGACGGCCACCTTCATCAGAACTGTAAGCAGGAGCGTTTGGTCGTTCAACGATAAGCGTCACGATATTGGCGGCTCCACCGGTTGTAGAGCTTGCATTAAACAATCCAGTTCCGTTACCGGTTCGCTTTACAGCACCCCCGTCAGCACTCAAATGTCCGCCGTCCGAAAACCAAGAAGCCCACGACTCATTTGCATCTCTAATAGGCCATGAATTGCGCCCATATTCACCAAGAAGAGCCACTGCAAGGCCGGCTCTTGGTGGCGCAAGGAGTGAAAGTTGTACAGAATCGCCCTTCCTCAGATCTAAAACGGTCGAATTTGCGACGTATCCAGTATCTTCATCAAGGACAAGGTATGGAAGGAATACAGACATGTCTTCACTTGCAGCAACGGTCACAGGTTGGAAGGAGCCACCAACCAACACCTCTGGAGTGATGGTTACATCGGCAGCTGAGACAAGCCCATCGCTGTCATCTTCGCCAAAACACCCAGAGAGCGGTGCAGAAAGCATAAGCAAAGCCAGAAGGCATGCTTGGCTGACACGGATACCCACCATGACCCTGCGTAACGGTTCACCTTCTCAAGTCCTGCGCTTCTATGGACCGATTCTTTGATAGGGGAACAGGACCAATGTAAACATGAGAATATGCAAAATAAAAGCAAAAGCCAACGGCCTCGTTTGACAATGAAGAAGAAGCGAACCTTGTTTTCAGATCACATCATTGAAATCGTGGATGATGTACAATGCCCCCTCATCGAAGGATGAGTCATTCCTCTTCGAACCGTTTGGGTTTGTGTTCCACGTTTCGCTCACCCAATATCGAGAGCGTAAGGAAGACGATTGCAACTCCAGCGATGACGGCGGTCAACTTCACCAAATCATCCCGTGAAAGACCCTCCTCTACAACATCTTCATCACCTGAAGTATCCAAAAGATCGTCATCACACCCAGCGCCAAAGCAATCCCCCGGGGAAGGGCCTCCATCATCGTGAATGTCTTCGAACAATTGAATTTCATACGTCCAATTTGTTGTCACGTTGTTGACGTCCCTCATCACCCAGTATTGATACGTTCCGACCGTAGCATTCGTTGAGAAAGCGTAGAGTGCAGAAACCTCACATGTTTCATCGACTAAGGAGCCGTTTTCATCCAATTCACACGATTCTACGAGTGTTGATGAAATAAAGTCCTCTGTGACGTTAAGAAATCCATCACCGTCCAAATCAATACCGATTTGCATGGTCGCATTTTCAGTTGTATCGTGCATTTTGAACCATACAGCGTTTCCCTGAACAAATGCAGGGTCGGAAATGTTTCCGACCACCGCACCCTCATCATTGAGGATAATTGTCAGTGTCTGCTGCTCGTGTGCATGAACAGGACTTGAGGCTAAAACTGCAACTAAGAGGGCGGCAACTGCAAAACCCATCCACCCTTTGCCCATGCCTACCGACACCCGCCGGGTCATAAAGACCAAACGGAGGAACCCGATGAGATGTACATGAACGGGAAAGAAATAGCGTTAGGTATTTTTCTTCTACTTTTTTTAGCATCCATGACAACCCTTCTTCTTGATGATGAAGAAATTGTTGAAGAAGGAAACACACTCCTGAACTCGAGCGGTGACCCCTTGTTCCAATACGAAGGTCACGACCACAGCAATGCATCTCAACACATTGCAGGCACCGACAACATGGAACTCCTCGACTACAATTCCCTTTCGACCCCGGGAAATGCCGAAGTCCAGGTAGCAACAACTCCAGACAACAAAACTTACGCTTACCTAGCAGGCTGGAATGACACGCACATCGTAGATGTTACCGACCCCGAAAACACAGAAGTCGTTGGCGTCTTCAAAGACCCAAACACTCAGGTTTTGGACGTTAAATATCTGGAATACAACGGCCGGGAGTACATCATTCAACAGAATCAACTCGTTGACCCAGGCAATTCTGACCCAAACGTTGGCGAGTGGAGCGAACCCAGCCAGGTATCGGTCGTTGTCATCGACGTTACTGACAAAACGAATCCGACTTGGATTGACTCGTGGTATGACGTCGACCACCCCAGCGGCCCGCACAATTTGTACACGCACATGATCAACGGTGAATGGTACCTCTTCGTAGCGAATCCTGACTACAATCAATGCAACGATGCTATCGGTGAAGCTTGTGGTGGAGTGACCATCGCTCACTTGAATTTGGACGGGTCAGCGGCGCGTAATTTGCAAGGCGTTCCTGCAGCTGGACTTGGCCACACCGTGGTCAAGGTTGGTGAATACGAAGTGGCTTGGGAAACGACCCGAGGTGGCTGGATTTACATTCACGACATGACCGTTCAAACGTGGCCCGGTGAGGACCAAAACGACCCTCGCTACGGCCACACGTTCATCTACGGAAGTTACTGGGAGGCGGGACTCCGCATCGGAGATGTCACCGATGTACCTCATCCGGTAACCTCGCCCGAGGCATACGCCGTACATGCTACGGTGTGTAAAGCAGGTCAAGGAAACCCACTGATGTGCCGATGGCGGGCCCCTGAAGTAGGCCTGTGGATGGATTTCCTCGACATGGACGACGACGGCCAACCTGATAGCGGAACCACCGGTAACGAAAACGGCGGAAGGGTATCTTACATCCATTATGCAGAACCCTTCCCAGAAATGGTAGATTTGTCCCACGTTGGGTACTCCGACGAACCCGTCCATCTTGTAACAGCGGCCGTTGAAGTGCTTTCAACAAACGTTGGAACCGGCATCATCTACCTCATTGACACGACCGAGTACACCATGGAAGATGGCCAATTCAAATTCAAGCCCAAACTGATACGAGATTGGGAAATTCCATACGCAGAAGACCATTGCTACGGAGAAGATTGCGAAGCACATCCCAACGGGGATGAATGGTTGTTGTTTTCCCCGCACAACTTAGACAGCACCTATTTTGAAACTACAGACGAAAACGACCAGAGCCATGGTGGTGGGTGGGACGGCCGCCTGTACATTTCCCATTATCACGCTGGACTGTGGATTATTGATATTGAAACGCTGGTAGCACCAGAATCCGAAGACCGCATCGCCATTCATGAGGAAGCAACCGTGGCGTACTACCTTCCTCACGGCGAAGACGGTACACCGCTTGACTCCAGTTTCTACGACTTCGGTTGGGTGCCCTTCCTTTGGGCCGTGGAACATCATGATGGGATTACCTACGCCTCTTGTATATCCACAGGCTTGTATTTGGTTCAACTGGATATCGATATCCCCTACCGCCTCTAAAGTGATGATATGAAGAACACGATATTGACGCTCTTGCTTTGCTTCATCCTTCTTTTAGCGGGTTGCACCTCTCCTGACCAAGTGTCAGAGTGGGACCCGAACGGCGTCATTATTGAAGCGGAATTTGTTAATGACTTCACCCTCACAACAAGTGAAAACACACCCTGGACCTTCTCTGAAGAGGCGCAAAATACGACCGTAGTTGTCGCCTTCTTGTTTACCAACTGCATTGATATTTGTCCCATTGTGACTCATAACATGAAATGGGTTCAATCCCAACTAACCTCTGAAGAGAGGAATTCAACCACCTTTCTCACAGTAACTGTAGATCCATGGAGGGACAATGTCAGTACCCTTCACGAATGGAAAACAGGAACCAATTCCAATTGGACCCACCTTACGGTAAATTCCTCAGAAGATAACGCTCCCGCGATGACGACCATGAATTCTGTTTGGACAAATTTCGGCGTAGGCTTGCAGATTGAGGAGAACCAAACCAACACCACGGCTCGCCACCATCCCGACGACTACAGCGTCAACCATTCAACTGGAACCGTATTGATCGACAGGTATGGAGACCAACGCGTCTGGTGGGGCGATAACGACTGGGTGCTCGACCTCTTTCTTGAGGACCTACGATACTTGATTGATTCGTGATGGTTCACAATTCATTGGGAACCGGTGACTGGTCCATGTGCAAGAACGCATAAACAGCCCACCATGTAACAATGTCCCAAGAGTGAACGAGGTTCGCCTCTCCTGTTGCATTATCGGTTGTCATGTATTCTTCCATGGTTGCAAGTTTGTCACAGGTTTTGTGGTAGCAAGGGTAGCCGTCAACAACACCGTTCCAACCAAGGGTTGCCACACCGAGTTGCTGGAAGGAATCGTGATCACTTCTTGCGGTTGGGCTTTCATAAATTGCGACGGTGTCCTTGTAGTTGTTTTCCCACAACGGGCTTTCTCCACCAGCCGCCCATTCTTCGCGACC